>Ga0316205_10000646_pt1 | contig 58281 bp, 51 predicted proteins | sample 3monthpyrite_MG_FD_204941 | JGI IMG/M metagenome (GOLD analysis project Ga0316205, IMG submission 204941) | Microbial mat bacterial communities from mineral coupon in-situ incubated in ocean water Damariscotta River, Maine, United States -... | ecosystem: Environmental > Aquatic > Marine >...
AAACAAAAGAATATCATTTGTAGCTTTATCAACTCCCGCATTCATTTGAATGGCTCGACCTTTATTAGCCGTATATATTTTATCTGTGTATTTCTTGCATTTTAAGAGCGTATCGTCATTACTACCACCATCAACAATTATAAGTTCATTACCTTCTTTCAAAATAGCCAGTAGCGCATTTAATGTTTTATCTATTGACTCAGATTCATTCAAAGTTGGAATAATAATTGATATTTGAGACATATTAAACCTAACGAAAAAGACTAAATATAAGTTTATTTGAAGTCTTACTTTGAAAAAAATTATAGTTAATTGACTAATGCCCCACCACAACTACTACCTTGTCCGGCAGTACAGCCATAACAGTGTTCAGCAATCGTAATTTGAGTGGAATCAAGCGAATGATTTGTTAATGTACTTATATGTAAACGATCATTATTATTATCTTGAATAGGTAATTCTAACATTTGATTAAAATCACAATCGTATAGATAACCTTGCCAATCAACACTAATCAATGAGCGACACATAACAGTTGAAACATTGTCATGTTGATGAGCAGATTTTAGCGTCTGCATATATTCATCGAATATGCCTTTGGACAAAAGAGTACTTCCAAACCGCTTGATTGGCATATTTGTAATCGTAAATAACGAATTAAAAACAATACCATGTTCATCAAAAAGCTTATTTTTATAGTCGTCTTGTAATTGTTGTTGAGACGGGGGTAAAAATGCACCACCAGGATTATAAACAAGATTTATTTCCAAATTTGAATCACTATGACCATAGCCTAAGTCATTAAGTAACTTTAATCCTTGAATGCTTTTAGCATAAACGCCTTTACCTCGTTGGTCATCCACATTATCTTTGGTATAGCATGGTAAAGACGCGACAATTTCAACTTTATTTTTTGCCAAAAATGTCGCTAAGTCTTCATGGCCTGGTTCCAGTAATATAGTTAAGTTACAACGGTCAATAACATGTACCGACATGGCTCTTGCTTGCTCTACAAAGTACCTAAAATAAGGATTAAGCTCTGGTGCGCCACCAGTTAAATCAAGCGTTTTGATATTTAATGTTTTCAACGATTTCAATAATGTATTAATAATATCAATTGTCATGACTTCTTTGCGTTTTGGCCCCGCATTAACATGACAATGCAAACATTGTTGGTTACATTTATAGCCTAAATTTACTTGTAAGGTTTCAAGCGTCGTACGCTCAAGGTTGGGGAAGTCAGTAGGTAATAGCTTATCGATTGTTTCAAGCATTTGATTTTTCTTATTTTAAGTGTAATTAGCAATGCTACTTCGAGTAACAACAGTAAAAATAGTTCAAGATATTTGCAGTTTAAATATTAGCGTTTCATTATATGTGATATTATTCAATTTGTTGAACTTTAATGAATTATGACACACAAAACAGGAGTAAGACATGCGTTGGATAAACTCACTAAGCTGGCTAATTGTAATAATATTGGTTCTAACGCTCGGTTTAGCACCTTTTAAACCTGAGCCACACGTACTTGAAAAATTAACCATGCTTTTCAATGGTACTTTAGTTAAACCAATTGATATTTTCGATTTTGTTTTACACGGAACACCTTGGGTTTTATTAATATTAAAAGCAAGTACCCTAGTGTTTAAGGTGCAGCAACCAAAAAGTTGACTTAAATATGAGTAAGAGCAAAACTTCACTCTTGTTTGTTTACAATGCCGATAGTGGTATTTTTAATACCCTTAGCGATATTGCGCATAAAATACTATCACCCGATACATACGAATGTAATTTATGCGCTATTACGCATTCTCATTTTTCTATGCGTAAACCTTGGGCTGATTTTTTGGGAACACTCAATGTAGAGCTCGAATTTTTACACCGTGACGAACTCGATAAGCAGTATGGAAAACAAGATGCGACCCTGCCAGCTATTTTCTTTAAGAAAAAAGATAACGAATTAACCGTTGCTATTACTGCCGAAGAAATCAATAAGTATAAAACAATGGATGATTTGCAAATAGCGATTAGTAATGCCATTAATACGCAAATTAAAACTTAGGCTTAAATGAAAAATCATAGTTTATTTTCTTTTGGTTCCACATTAAATCCTTTGTACATTCTTGATCTTTGGCTTAACCCTTACATTTTTTCTAAACAAATAACGTTAAGAGATAAACCATTAGATATCGAGTGGACTAGACGCGCACAAAAGCAATTTCAGATACAATCTCAGCCACTTATTATTGAGATGCAACTTTATTTTTCATGTGTAGTAAAAAAGCGAGTATTATTTTCCGAACAAGCCGAATTTACAACAACCCTTGTTGACGAAAATTTTCAGGTTGCTTTTCACCCAGTAGAATCAGCCTCATGCGACCCAATTGAATTTGCAAAAAACTTCCCAGCTAAACGCGAATTTGATTCAATAAGTGCAAAAAAAATGCATCCTCGGCTGTTGAAAATTGACTACAAACAAAATAATTGGCAGGGTGAATTTTTTATTTAATGTATAATAATCGATACTATGTCGACATCCATTATTTACAATCCGCCTACCTGTAGCCCTCAAATATTATATATAGATAATGACATTATCATTGTTAACAAACCCTCAGGTCTATTAAGCGTTCCTGGCCGCGGTGAGTTAAAAAAAGACTGTCTTATTACTAGGATTCAACAAGATTACCCTGAAGCACTCATTGTGCATCGCCTCGACATGCCAACATCTGGAATAATAGTTTTAGCACGCTCTCCAGAGATTCATAAAAAACTTAGCAAATTATTTCAAGTTCGTAAAATATCAAAAGAATATATTGCAGTAGTTAAAGGGACTATGGAAACCACTACCGGCGAAATCGATTTACCACTTATTACCGATTGGCCAAATAGGCCAAAGCAAATGGTTGATTATGAAAATGGTAAACCATCAAAAACAAAGTTTGAGGTGCTATCAATTAATAACAAAAATAAGACTACCCGTTTGAAATTAACCCCCATAACAGGTCGATCTCACCAATTGCGCGTACACTTACTTTCTATTGGACATATAATTGTAGGTGACCATTTATATGCAGATGAAACCGTCAATAAAACGACAGACTCAAGATTGTTATTACATGCCAGTAAAATATCCTTTTGTCATCCAACAACACAGTCCGTAATCAGTGTTGACTGCCCTTGTGATTTTTAAAACACAGCAATATAAAAACAAACCTCGCCCTACAATATGCTATTATAGTAGCCATTAACCATAAAAGATTATCTCATTGTGACGACAACATCCTTTTCTAGCCTTGCTCTAAACAGCAAATTCTTAAATAATTTAGAGGCACTTGAATATAATTCAATGACGCCTATTCAGGCGTCAAGCTTGCCCGATATTTTGAATGGTAAAGATGTGCTTGCACAAGCTAAAACAGGCAGCGGGAAAACAGCTGCTTTTGCTATCGGTTTATTACAAAAGCTGGATTCTAAATCATACCAAACTCAAGCTCTTATTCTTTGCCCGACTCGTGAGTTAGCAGATCAAGTCAGTAATGAAACCAGACGACTTGCTCGCGCAATTCCTAATACAAAAATTATTACCCTTTGTGGAGGAAAACCCATTCACCCACAACTTGCTTCTCTAGAACATAGCCCTCATATTGTTGTTGGAACACCAGGTCGAATTTTAAAACATTTGCAAAAAGGTTCATTGCAACTCGATTCGCTACAAACACTTGTATTAGATGAAGCCGATAGAATGCTCGACATGGGGTTCCATGAAGATATTATGAAAATAATTGATTATACCCCCAGTGAAAGACAAACATTATTATTTTCAGCGACCTATCCTGATGAAATTAAAAAAGTCAGTAATGCTATCCAACGGAACCCCATTGATGTACGTGTTGAATCAATACAGTCTGAAAATAAAACCAAACAAGTTTTTTATGAAATACAAAAAGGTGAACGCACAAAAACTTTAATTAACCTTTTAAGACACTACAAACCTGAATCATGTGTTGTATTTTGCAATCGTAAACAACAATGTGACGAACTTGCCAAAGATTTATGGCAACAAGGTTTTCATGCTCAAGCATTGCATGGTGATTTAGAACAAAAAGATCGCGATCGTGTGCTTGTGCAGTTCTCCAATAAAAGTAGCTCTATTTTAGTTGCAACTGATGTAGCAGCTCGTGGTTTAGACATTAAAGATTTACCTGCTGTTATTAATTTTGAATTAGCGCATGATCCAGAAATACACATTCATCGTATAGGTCGTACCGGTCGAGCTGGTAACGAAGGCCTAGCTTTAAGCTTATTTATGTCTTCTGAAGCTAGCAAAGTAAATGCAATAGAAGAATACCAACATGGTGCCGTTAAAGTTAATAAACCTAATTCATTAAGTGCACCTAAAAGTTATCAACCAACCCCATTAATGAGCACACTATTAATTAGCGGTGGTCGTAAAGATAAAATTCGAGCAGGTGATATTTTAGGGGCATTAACAGCAAGCCCTATAATTACAGGAAAACAAATAGGTAAAATTAATATTTTCGATACGATTGCTTATGTCGCTGTTGAACGATCATTGGCGAAACAAGCTCTAAAGATATTAACCGAAGGAAAAATTAAAGGTCGTAAATTTCGAATTAAAAAACTTACGTAATTGACACCATCACTTTGTAGAATGCCAATCAAAATAAAATCTAATTATTTTAACATTGACAAAGCACCCAAAAGACCAACTTTTTCCTGCGTTATAAGCTTAACCGTTATATTTTTCATTTTTTCAGTCAATAACCCTTTATTAATAAAGCTGCGAATAAAGTCAGGACTCGAAATTTTATCTTTTATTTTCGCAGCTATTCCACCTGCTATGTATACTTCGCCCACAGGGTAGTAATGTAACGCAATATTACCAGCCGCCGCACCGTATATATCTATAAAACATGAAAGTGTTTTTTCACATAATTCATCCTTATTTTTTAATGCGACCTCAGTAATTATTTGCGCAGCGTTAAATTCGATCATTGAGGATTTCACATCTTCTGATTCTTTGATTCCTTTAACCGTTTTAAAGAAGTTGTAGATATTAAGGATACCCTTACCAGAAAGAAGCATTTCTAAACTTACATGACTATATTGTTGTTGCATCCAGAATAATAATTCTGACTGTAATGTGTTTTCCGGAGAAAAACCTGCGTGCCCCGCTTCACTTGTATAAATATTATAATTATTACTATCGATAATAATATGAGCTGCACCTAACCCCGTTCCAGCACCAATAATGGCTATATCAGGATTAACTGGATTTATTCCTTGTTGAATAATTACAATATCATTCTTCTTTAAATTCGATATTCCCAAGGCAACAGCATAAAAATCATTGATTAGCTTAACAAGAGACGTGCATAGATGCTGCTTCAACTGCTCTGTATCTATGAACCAAGGTAAATTAGTGACTGATACCGAACCATTTTCAACCGGGCCAGCAACGGCAAAACAGGCAGCATATATCGCTTCGCTAAAGTTAAAGTCAATGAAAAATTTATCGATAACATCATACAAGCTATTAAAATCTTTGCTAAAGTAATCCTTTTCTAGGATTTCGCCATTATCTTTTGATAGTAAGATACGCGTATTTGTACCGCCAATATCTCCAACTAAATAATTCATTATCTGATTATTCGCTATTATCAATTTTCAACGATCGTCGAATCTTATAATGGTTAATCAAACCATTTGTCGAACTATCATGTGTTTTAATGTCTTCTGTGTCATTTAATTCCGGCAATATACTGGTAGCAAGCTGCTTACCTAACTCTACGCCCCATTGATCAAATGAATTCACATTCCAAATAATTCCCTGAACAAATATTTTATGTTCGTAGAGGGCAATTATAGAACCCAGTGTTTTAGGATCTAAAGTATCAAAGAGTATCGTGCTAGTCGGCCTATTACCTGGGAATATTTTATAAGGTAACAGTTTTGCAATCTCTTCTTCATTTAAACCATCGGCTTGTAGTTCTGAATAGGCTTGGTCTTTGGTTTTGCCTTTCATTAACGCTTCAGTTTGCGCAAAAACGTTAGACATAAGAGCACGGTGATGTCGAGCAATACAACGAAAACTATATACAGGTGCAAGAATATCGGCTGGAATTAGCTTTGTCCCTTGGTGCAATAATTGAAAAAAAGCATGTTGTCCGGCAATACCAATTTCACCAAAGATTACAGGTCCGGTTGTATAACCAACATCATTGCCTTCCCTATCAACATATTTACCATTACTTTCCATATCGGCTTGCTGTAAATAGGCAGGAAATCGATGGAGATGCTGATCATAAGGTAGAATGGCCATTGATTCAGCATCAAAAAAGTTGTTATACCATACGCCCAATAACCCCATTATTACCGGAATGTTTTCCTCAAGTGGGGTATGACGAAAATGTTGATCGACTTCATAAGCACCTTCAAGTAATTCCTCAAATTGTTCTGAACCAATGGCTATAACAATAGACAGTCCGATTGCAGACCAGAGTGAATAACGTCCACCTACCCAATCCCACATTTTAAAAATATTGGTTTCATCAATACCAAACTCTTTTGCCAGTTCTATATTTGATGTTACCGCAGAGAAATGACGGTTAATGAATTCTTTACTTCCCAGTTTATTTATATACCACTGTCGTGCAGTTTCAGCATTAACCATCGTATCTTGAGTGGTAAATGTTTTCGACGCTATAATAAAAAAAGTAGTCTCGGGATTTAAATATTCGAGTGTGTCATTAATATGATTTTCATCAATATTAGAGACAAAATGAATATTAATATCATGTAAAGAATGTGATTTTAAGGCTTCTGTTACCATCAATGGTCCAAGATGAGAACCGCCAATCCCAATGTTCACTACATCAGTAATGGCTTGATTAGTCGCCCCACGCCACTCTCTTGTTCGTATTTTTTCTGCTAGCTGCTTTACTTTATTTCGTTCGATTTTTATTTCACGGCGAATATCCACACCATCAAGTAAAATAGGCTTATCACCATTGTCTCTTAAGGCCGTATGTAAAACGGCTCGATGCTCTGTGTGATTAATTTTTTCACCATCAAACATCTTTTTAATCCACTTCTGAAGCCCAACGTCTTTCGCCAGTTGGTTCAGCAATTGAGTGGTTTCATCATTTATACGGTTTTTTGAAAAATCATAAAGAATATCATTTAACTCTAGTGAATATTTATCAAACCGATTTTCATCACGTTCAAACATGTCACGCATATGAATGTTTTTAATATTATTATAATGTTTTTCGAGTGCTAGCCATGACTTAGACTTTATCAGCTGTGACACAGAGTTAACCTTTTTTAATGTTCATCAAATTTCTATCTACATATAGTTCAGCAAAATTCATTCCAATATTGAATACTTAAAAACACTCATTATTAGATCAGATTTTATCTCTTACATGCACGTTTTTAAACCATATGCTCTAAAATAGCACATAAATATGAAACGAATATATTAATTTATATTTATTAGTGAAATAAAATTTCAATTAATAATCTACAAACTGTAATATAATATTCTAATACTTAGTCATTAAGAAGAAACACTATCATCATGAAAGTAAATATCATTAAAACCACCCCGTTTTCAGATCAAAAACCAGGAACATCCGGCCTGCGCAAAAAAGTCACGTCATTTCAAAAAAAGCACTATTTAGAGACTTTTGTACAATCTATTTTCAATGTTGCCAAAGAGCTCAATGGTGGGGTGTTAGTTTTAGGCGGTGATGGTCGTTTTTATAACCAACACGCTATCCAAATTATTCTGAAAATAGCCGCAGCGAATAATGTAAAACACGTTATGATCGGCGAAAATGGTCTATTATCAACCCCAGCAGTGTCATGTCTAATAAGAAAATATAAAACAGCCGGAGGTATTATTCTTTCTGCTAGTCATAATCCCGGTGGGCCGACGGGTGATTTTGGAATCAAATTTAATATTGCAAATGGTGGTCCAGCTCCAACGAGCTTTACTGATGCTGTGTTTGACGTAAGTAAAAGCTTAACTGAATTTAAAACTGCAGATTCAGAAGATATTAACCTCAGTAAACAACATGTGTGTCACATGGGTGATATGAAGATCAGTGTTATCGACTCAGTTAGTGATTATGCTGAGCTGATGCAAGAATTATTTGACTTTAAAAAAATCAAGTCACTATTCACCTCAGGTTTACTTACAATGTGTTTTGATGCTATGCATGCTGTAACCGGCCCATATGCAAGAGAAATATTCGAAAAACGGTTATCGGCCAATGTTAATGCATTAATCAATTCTACCCCTAAAGAAGATTTTGGCGGTGGACATCCTGACCCAAACTTGGCACATGCAAAAGAACTTGTCACTTTATTAAATTCGGGTAGAAACGCTCCCATGTTTGGTGCGGCCTCCGACGGAGACGGTGATCGTAATATGATAATCGGCCAGAACTTTTTTATTAACCCCAGTGATAGTCTTGCAATTATGACGGCTAATGCTCACCTACTCCCCGGTTATCTGCAAGGTTTGTGTGGTGTAGCACGTTCATTACCCACAAGTCGTGCTGTAGACAAAGTAGCTGAAACGCTTGGTATTGAATGTTATGAAACACCGACAGGTTGGAAATACTTTGGTAACTTACTTGATGACAACCGAATAACTCTTTGTGGAGAAGAAAGCTTTGGTTCAGGTTCGAACCATATACGCGAGAAAGATGGAATCTGGGCAGTACTCTTTTGGCTAAACTTAATAGCTATTAAACTGCAATCAGTAGAACAAATTACGCGTTCACATTGGAAACAATACGGTCGCCATTACTATACACGTCATGATTATGAAGCGATCGAAAGCCATATCGCAGATGAATTAATTCAGAATATGAGAGATAAAGCATCATCGCTTGTTGGCTCAAAATTTTCAGGTTATGAAATCGTTCTTTGTGATGATTTTAGTTACACCGATCCGGTAGACAATAGCATAACAAGCAATCAGGGTATTCGTATTATATTTAAAAACGAATCACGCATAGTATTCAGGTTGTCGGGTACCGGTACAGAAGGAGCTACGCTTCGAGTATACATTGAAAAGTTTGAGATAAATCCTGAATTACATGATATTGATGTACAAACCGCACTATCTGATTTAATTAATATTGCACAAGATATCGCTGAAATAAAAATCCGTACTCAACGTGAAATACCCGATGTTGTTACATAAGAGCTTAAATATATAACACTAACACCAATAAACGTAATCTACAGACTAACTAATGCGTTGCTGATCCGTTAACCAATAAAAATGATAGGGTGGTATAACAAGCTGCCCATTAAATATACTTGGTGTGTCCCCAGAAACAAGATCTTTAATATAACCATAAGATAAAATAGATTTAATATTAGGGTCTTCAAGATCAAGATATTGAGGACGCGCATCAAAATTGACAACAACAAGAACACCTCCTGTTGTCTGCAATACATTAAAACGTGAAAATACAAATAAGTGTGTATTTTCCACATGAATGAGTTCCCTATTATTAAAGTCTGCAAACGCAGGTATCTCTTTACGTACCGCTATCATTTGTTTAGTAGCATTAAATAATTTTTGTTGTATTGTCCCAGATTGATGTCTAAGTTCCGCCTTATCCCAGTCGAAGTTCGGTCTATGTGTCCATCGAGTATCATGTGCCTTATTTTCATCATCAAGAAAAGTACAATCATTTAACTGTCCAAGTTCATCGCCATAATAAAGTAAGGGAATCCCACCAAAAGATAAAATAATGCTATGTAATAAGATAATATGTTGAACTGCATTATCAATACGTTGTGGATCTTCTGAATCAAGCGCAGTCTCTAATCCAACTAGAGAAGCAAGTGAACCTGAAATTCTTGCATCACCGGTTTTTGAGTTTTCACCAAAAGGAAATCCTCTTGCATCAGAATCACTAAAGTTACCCGTATAATAATTAATTAGAAATTTTCGATGTTCAACTGGATTGTAACCAACTGCGTGAATATCAGCATCATCAAAACCTAAACCAATATCATCGTGGCAACGAATATAATTTAACCACGTTGCTCGTTCAAGTTTATCAGGAAGACTTCTTAGTCCCTGGTATAATAATTTTGAATTTTTAGTCGCAACAGCATCCCATAATAGAGCCATTAATGTCGCGTTATAAGCTATTTCACATTCTTTTGCGTTAATCGCATCCTCACCGAAATATTTTGTAATTTCAACAGGTGCAACAATTGCCTCAGCAATAAACAGTACGCCCGGTGTAGTTACCTGAATACAGTCTTTCAATAACTGTAAAATTAAATGTGCTTCTCGTTCATTCTGACAGGTACTGCCAATTTTTTTCCATAAAAAAGCTACCGCATCAAGGCGTATAATATCTGCGCCTTGATTAGACCAATGAAGAATAATATCGAGCATTTCTATAAGCACACTGGGATTACTATATTTAAGGTCCCATTGATAATCATTAAAGACTGTCATTACCCATTTTTGCATTTCTTCATTCCAGGTAAAATTACCTGGGGCTGTTTCTGGAAATATCTCAGGCATACTCTCTTCAAACATATCGGGTACTTCTCTACTATCGAATAAGTAATAGTAATCTTGATATTTTTTTTCTCCCTTGCGAGCACGCTGCGCCCAATCATGCTCGTCTGAAGTATGATTAACAACGACATCTAAAGTTAATAATATATCCCGCTTTTGAAGTGATTCACTTAAATCACGCAGGTCTTCATTAGAACCGATGCGTGAATCAACTTTTCGAAAATCACTAACAGCATAGCCACCATCACTTTTTCCATCAGGACACTGTAAAATTGGCATAATATGAATCATATTAATGCCAAGCTCTTGGAAGTAACTTAGTTTTTTATTTAGACCTTTAATATTACTAGCAAAACCGTCCGTATAAAGCGCCATTCCAACCCATTTTTGATTTAAAAACCAATTATGATCTTTCTCTCGCTCAATATCTTTATTTTTCAGGAATTCAGATCGATCAATATATTGTCGAGCCATCGTTTCAACTAAACGTAATGCTTGATATTCAAAATCTTTACGTTCTCCATATAAAATATGAAACAACGAATAAATAGCATAAAAATTTGCGCCTAATCGAGTGTAGAAATGCCTTAATTCCTGTTGTTTTATTTCAGGATTTAATTTAATAAGAATTTCATTAAGTAATGAATGTGAAACTTGTTCATACATAATTTAAAGCTGCCAGTTAATTAATTTAAGAGTAACCCAACATTTACAAGCCCCACTCTTTTATAAAGTGTTCATAGAAATCTATGCTTTGCGTTGTCGCACCTCGGATGCCAACCACTTGACTTGCAAACTGTTGAGCCCGATCAATCGTTTTTTCAATTCCCCATAACTTGTATAAACCTAATATTAGCACACTTGTGAAAGCATCACCGGCGCCAACCGTATCAACAATATTTTCATTGTATTTAGGGGAAACATGGAAATAATTATCTTGAGTCACAGCAAAAGCACCAGAACTGCCTTGCGTTACTATAATGAATTCAAGGTTTAACATCTCTTTCAGGCTTCGAGCTTTATCTATTATATTTTCAGGCTCTGGTAAAATAATATTAATTTCGTCCTCATTAACTTTTAGCCATTGTGAATTATGCATAGTCTCGTAAATTTTCGAAATATCCCACCAAGGTTCACGAAGATTAATATCTATAAAAGTTGATGGTGAGATTGTTTTTTTTATTGATTCTAAACATCGTGCTGATTTTGGATTTCTTAAAGCAAGTGAACCATGATAAAGAATACTATTTTTAGTTAACGAAGGCAGGTTCCTACTATTTATAAAATCCCATGCGCTATTTTCGATAATATCATATGACGGCTCATTATTATGAAAGCTAACGTTAACCTTTCCTGTAGGATGATCAGAATCAATTTGTAGACCTTCTGTTTTCATTCCCCAGTCTTGCATTGCTTTAATTACATTATTACCTAACAGATCATCGCCTATTCTAGATATAAGTAATGGCTCAATTCCAAAGGCTTGACAATGCCATGCAACATTGAATGGAGCACCACCCAGTACACTTTCCCCTTCAGGAAAACAATCATATAAAACCTCACCAAATATAATAGGATGAGATAAATTATTCACTATTTATTCCCTTCATGATTCAACGTCATAAATTTTTTTGCATTTGGCATGTAATGATTCACCCCTTCAAGAACACCCGCACTATAATTACCGTTCATTCCCAAGAAATCACCTTTTGCAATATATAAACTATTCAACTGATCATTCTCATGAGCATAATCCATCGCAGTTTTAACAATATCATTTTCAGCATTAGCGACAAGTATTGAATTAATATCACTATTTATAACGGCTATATCATTTCCACTATCGCCGGCAAATACTGTCTCTGCAATATTAAAACAAAATTGTGTCATAATAAAATTTATAGCATGTTTTTTATTTGCACTTACAGGTAAAATATCCAATAAACCTACGTCCGCTGCAATATCAACACTCCAAATAAGACTTGCATTAATATCATTACTTTTCAAACAAGAATCTATTTCAGATAATAAAGTCACATGATCTACATGTAAGGGGACATAGTAACTAAGCTTAAAGGTATTTTGCTTATTATATTCTTGAATTCGAATATCATTGAAATTTTGTAGTATATCTTGCAAGTCTTGATGACTTTTATTGTTCCAATCACAAGAAATTTCAGAATCCCATTTGTCTAAATGAATCCAATTATTATTTACAACCTGGTAAATAGTTGACCCGACATCTGCTACAACAAAATCAGGTGTCGGTAGTTTGTAATTTTTAATTGCTTGCTGAATCAATACTTTATCTCGCCCACTTACATAGACCAAAGTAATTTCATTATTCGAGCTAAACTTATTAAATATCTTTCGGGCTGATTTTGATTCGGGTTGAGGACCATTTGGTATTAGTGTTCGATCAAGGTCGGTACATAGTAGTAATTTTTTCATACATCAGGAACTTTACATGTTTTAAAAAAATCATAGTATTCAATAGCATCTAAGATACCTGCGGCGTAAGGTTCTTTTGTATAGTAAACACGTTCAAGGTCAATTAAGTCAGATAACTCTTCATTGTGTCTGTTCGCAACCAAAACTGCGAGTGTATTACCACGAATCATGTCTTCATCTGCACCCGAACCACCCGCGACAAGAATATGATCTAATGGTATATCCCATTGTTCCGCATACCAACGTAGAGCCAGCCCTTTGGAAGCTCTTACCGGAACAACATCCAAAAACTGACCGAACGAAAATACAACATTAACCGTTTGTTCATGCTGTAATAATAGTTGTCGAATTTCGTCCACATCAGGTGCTACAGAGGCTTCATAAAAATAACTAATCTTATAACGACTCTGTTCAATTTTGTTTTGAAGTCGTAATCCCGGTATATCACTTAAAATTCCACGTACTTTATTTGCACGCCATAAATAATCAATATGGTCATCCCATGCTGTATCTCTAGTCAAATACTGGCCATAATGGATTTCAGTTCCTAGGCTAGTTACTAAAGCATCTGGCATAGGTATTTTATGTTTTTTTATCAGTTTTAATGCAGAATCTAACCGACGACCCGTTGCTATACCAAAGCTACTGCAACGCGCATTGTCTTTTAATACTTTTGAAAATACAGGTAACATTGATGTATCACCAAGTAAACTTTGATCTAAATCGGAAAAGACGGCGCGATTTCTATAGAGTCGAGTACGACGTTGTAGATTCATCCGAACAACAGGTTCAGTCTTATCTATAATAGGCTGTATAACTTTTAAATAATTTTCAGCATGGCTGCCCCATGTATAGAATTTCTTAACACCTTTGATACCGTTTACTGACATTGTTTTCCACTTCTTTTTATCTTTAACGGTTTTTAACAAGGTATCGGCTATCATTTTTGTGTCCAAAGGATCAATTAAATACCCATTTTTACAGTTATTAATGATATCAATGGGGCCACCATCTTCAGTGGCTACAATAGGTAAACTACAAGCGGCAGATTCAATCAGTGTCAAACCAAATGGTTCAGTCAAGGCAGGGTTAACGAATACACCGCCAGACAGTGCCACTAGACGATAAATAACAGATACATCAGTTGATAAATGATGTTTCGGATAAGAAACTTTTCCGTACAAATTGTATAAATCAATAGTGATTAATATTTCTGTAAGTACTTCTTCGGCGCCTGGATCCATATCGCGAATATCGTCACGATTTCCAGCAATGATTACCAAGTTAGCATATTTCTGTAATTCCTCTGATTCTCCATAGGCTTCGATTAATGTAACAATATTTTTTCTTTGGTCAGGTCTTGATAGCGCAAGAATCATCGGCTTTTCTGGATCAGAGAGAAATTTACTTATATCTTTTGCAATATCAGTTGTACCTTCTTTACCAGTCGGTGGAAAAAATTGTGATAAATCCGTTCCAGGCGGTACAACACGCATTTGTTGTGGTTGGTAGTAATCGTATAAACCATATTGCTCTTCAATCTCTTGGTTTGTACTTGTAATAACTCTATCCGCGGTCCCAAGCGTCATTTCTTCCGCATTAATACGTAGTGACATATTATAGCGGTTTTCAATTACATCTTTTTTTACACCGCTCGCTAAAAGACGCTTTCGTTTACTTCTACCAAGTGAATGTCCGGTATGTATTAAAGGTATGCTTAACTGGTGCGCCAAACGCGTACCAACATAACCGGCGTCTGCGTAATGTGAGTGTATGACATGGGGTAATAGTTCATTGCTGTGGAGATAATTTAGAACATTATCAGAAAAGACATCGAGATGATCCCATAATTGTTCTTTTTGTAAATACACTTGCTCAGCACAGTCTATTCGTACGATATCCACATTATCACTAATAGCTTCAATATTATGAGAATAATCTTCACTGACGTTTTTATCAACAATTCTACGCGTCAACAAATCGACTTTTGCTACGTCAGGATGATTGCCAAGTGCACGAGCAAGCTCAACAACATATTTTGTTTGCCCACCAGTATCTGCATCTCGCCCTAACTCAAGGTCGTTTCCACGAATTAAACCATGAATACTAATAAGTAATATATAAAGATTTTCTTTTTCAGGTGCCATCTTTGAAATCAAATGTTAAGTTTGTTTTTCCTCTTTTTAAAATTATAAAAAATCATATTCATAAATCAATACGTATAATCATATAATAATTTCACTCTTTTTTAAATGATAACATCTTATAATTTCCAAATATCATTATTGTACTCTCGCATTGTTCTATCAGTGGAGAAAAATCCACTGCAGGCTGTGTTCATTATACTCATTTTAATCCAGGCTTCTTTATTGCGATAGGCTTCTGATACTTCTTCTTGCGCATCAATATAGGTTCTAAAGTCAGCTAATGTTAGCCATGGGTCATGTGGGTTTATTAATGAATCAATAATTTCATCAAAGATTCCATATTCAAACGAATTAAAGTGGCCACATTGAAGTAAATGCATCACTTGTTTTAAGTCTTCATCATTTTCAATTATTTGATCAGGTCGATAATCTTTTGTATGTTTCTCAACCTCATCTGCCTTTAAACCAAATAAGAAGAAATTCTCTTCGCCTACGGCATCCAATATTTCGATATTTGCCCCATCATATGTGCCAATTGTAACTGCACCATTCATCATAAACTTCATATTGCCTGTTCCAGAAGCTTCCTTACCTGCAGTTGAAATTTGCTCTGACAAATCTGTTGCTGGACAAATGACCTGCATTTTTGAAACACCATAATTAGGAATGAAAGCCAACTTTAACTTATCACCGATTTCAGGATCATTATTTATTACATTAGCTATATTATTCGTTAGCTTAATGATTGATTTTGCAAGTCGATAACCTGGCGCAGCTTTACCACCTATAAGAACACAACGGTTAGTCCAGTTCTCATCACGATTATTTTTGATTCGGTTATAAAGGTGGATAACGTGCAATACATTTAATAGTTGCCGTTTATATTCATGAATTCTTTTTACTTGCACATCAAACAAAGAAGTCACATTAAAATCAACATTACACTGAGACTTAATTAAGCTGGCAAGTTTTTTCTTGTTTTCAAGTTTTACATTAAACCACTTTTCTGTAAATGAGGGATCACCCACGTATTTTTTAATCTCACTTATATCTTCTAATTTTCGTACCCATTCATTACCTATTTTGCTGGATATTAAATCAGTCATTAAAGGATTAGCATGTGCAACCCAACGCCGAGGTGTAACACCATTGGTTTTATTATTAAATTTTTCTGGCCATAATTCATAAAACTCTCTAAATAAACCTTCAGTTAATAATTGCGAATGCAATGCTGCCACACCATTAACTGAAAAGCTTCCAACGATAGCAAGATAAGCCATGCGCACATACTTAACGTCACCCTCCTCTATAATAGACATGCTAATTTGCTTTTCTGTATCACCTGGCCATTTCATGGAAACTTGTTTGAGAAAATCCGCATTTATTTGATAAATTATCTGCAATAACCTAGGCAATAAATTTTCAAATAGCGATACTGGCCATTTCTCTAACGCCTCAGGTAACAGAGTATGATTGGTATACGCCATTGTTCGAGTGGTAATTTCCCATGCCTTATCCCATTCCATGTAATGCTCATCAATAAGTAATCGCATTAATTCAGCCACTGCAATCGTAGGATGAGTATCATTCATTTGAAAAACATTTTGCTTTGCAAATTGGCTGAAGTCATTTTTTTCATTGATTGACCACATTCGCATAACATCCTGCAAACTTGCTGAAGCTAGGAAATATTGTTGTTTTAAGCGTAATTCTTTTCCATTTTCACTACTGTCATTCGGATAAAGCACCATACTAATATGCTCTGCATCATTTTTTGCTTCAACAGCTTCAGAATAACTCCCGGCATTAAATTCATCCAAGTTGAAAATATTTGTAGCACTTGCTCCCCATAAACGCAGAGTATTAACCGTTTTATTTTGATAACCCGAAATAGGCACATCATACGGAATAGCTAAGACATCAGATGTTTCTATCCATACGACATGTGGTTTACGATTATGATTAGTAATTCGTTCAACACGCCCACCAAACTTAACGACTTGAGTAAATTCAGGCCTTTCTATTTCCCATGGATTTCCGTTTCTTAACCAATGATCAGGTTCTTCTATCTGTATCCCATTTTCAATCAGCTGCCGAAACATCCCATATTCATACCGAATACCATAGCCGACAACGGGCAATGTTAACGAGGCACAACTATCCATAAAACAAGCAGCAAGACGGCCTAACCCACCATTTCCTAAACCAGCATCATGCTCTTCAGATATAATATCTTCTAAGTTCAAAGAATATTTAGCCATTGCCTCTTTTGATTCTTTCTCTAAATTAAGATTTAACAAATGATTACCAAGAGAGCGTCCAATTAAAAATTCTAGGGACATGTAATAGGCTTTTTTTACCCCCTTTTGTTCATATTTATACCAAGTATTTTGCCAGTCAGCCATAATATGATCACGAATAGTCAATGCAAATGCTTCATATAAATAATAGGGTACACAACCCACAAACCTTCCCAAATGGTGAGTAAGATAGCGCTCAAAATCGATTGCTAATGATTCACTATCCGTCGCTAATTTATCCATCATAGGAAATTCTTTTGTACATAGTGTTTTCTTTTCCGACATTGTATTACCTCTGGTATACCATCATATATTTCTTTAACTCATTAATTCTTTCAGGATTAACTTGATGCCAATCAAATGTCCAATTCCAATTACTACCAACCGTACCAGGCATATTCATTCTTGCTGACGAGCCCAACATAAGGATGTCTTGAAATGGCAAAACACATAAAAATGAAACCGATGACATAGCCATACGTATTAATGTCCATACTATTTGCTCATTATTCTCTATATCAGATCCAGAGTAGTTTTGTAAAAAATCTTTATTGTAATTCGATTCGTCGTTTGCCCATCCTAAGGTCGTATCATTATCATGCGTACCGGTATAAACAACGTCATCGAATTCATGATGATGCGGCAAATGAGGATTGTTATTATTTCCATCAAATGCAAACTGAAGTACTTTCATACCAGGCAAACTAAATAATTTTTTTAACTCAATAACTTCATCCGTAATCACACCTAAATCTTCTGCAACCAACGGTAAACACGATAGCGATTTAAATACATGTGCTAACATTTCGTCTCCGGGCACTTCTACCCAACGACCATTAATTGCTGTCTCATCTGCTTGTGGGATCTGCCAACATGCATGCAAACCACGAAAATGATCAATGCGTACAATATCGAATAGTTCTAATTGAGCTTCTAATCTTTTTTCCCACCATTTAAATTTCGTTTTCTTCATGTATTCCCAGTCATAAAGAGGGTTTCCCCATCGTTGACCAGTATCCGAAAATGCATCGGGTGGCACCCCAGAAACAAATGGCATATCGCCATCTAAGTCCATCAAGAAATTTTTTCTGTCTACCCACACATCAGCACTGTCTCTGGCAACAAAAATCGGTATATCACCAAACAGCTCTACGTTATGTTTTTTTGCATACTTTCTAATCTCTTGCCATTGAGAAAAGAAAACAAACTGTTCAAATTTAACTTGATTTAATTCAGCAGTAAGATCATTACGAACAATTTCAATTGCTTGTTCATCACGATGTCTAGTTTCTGCTGGCCATTCATACCATGGTAAATTATTATATTTATTTTTTAACGCAACAAATAAAGCATAGTCATCCAACCAGAGTTTATTTTTATCATTAAACTTATCAATCGCCATTTCAGACTCAGCATTGATACGTTTATAAAAATTATCTCCCGCTTGTTTTAAACACTCGACCCTATAGGCATCGTTATTCGATGTTTCAGTAATATCACTTTTAATCAACCACCCTCTATCTTCAAGCCAATCTAAACTGATTAATAATGGATTACCTGCATACGACGATAAGCATTGATATGGTGACTTATCGTTGTGTGTCGGTCCTAACGGTAACATTTGCCAAACTTTAATACCGTGAGTATGTAAAAATTCAATAAATCGGTAAGCTTGATGGCCTATATCTCCAGCGTCCAAAGTGCTTGGCAGCGATGTTGGATGAAGCAATACTCCTGCTCGTCGTTGTCTATTAACTGTTTTGCTATTATTACCTTTATTCATAACATCTATTGACTTTGACCTGGAAGCATAACGCCTCCCATCGTAGGTTCTGCTGTTCCGAATGAAAATGCTTGCGATAAATATTCGGGGGGCTCAACATTAATAAGTTGATACAGATTACTTAAATGTAAACGAAACTGCTCATCGAATGCAGCAACGGAGTCTGCTGAATTATATTCACCAAACCACCAAAACCAGTCTGAACTTTCACATGTTGCTAGTTGCATTTCAGCACGCATCATTTCATCAGGAGATAATTTATTTTGAGCAATCACCCTGTCATATAGCTTTTTAGCTTCTACTAACATATCCCATGCACGGTTTTTATCTTTTTCGCCAATCCAAGTAGAGAATGTACCGAACACCCAGCTACCTGCTACTATTTCATTTAATTTTTTTGTTGTTTTTTTTGTTTTTAAATATTCACTGTAAGTAGTAAGTTTTACTGCCGGGTTGTCTGTGAGTTGTTCATATAAAGCAGTCATAAAATGATAACCATTTTGAGGATAATACTCCCATGCATTTTCACCATCGAGTATAATAGAAACGATCGCATCATCTTTGCCTGCACAACTGTCTGAAATAGTTTCTAAATGATGAATCAAATTAGCAACGGCATCATCTGCATGCCAATCGGAGTATTTAAAACCTATTAAGTCTGATAAACCATCATCTCTAAAAAAGCAGCTTACATTTTCCTCTTCAAACTGATATCTCTCATGAATACATTTGTCTGGATGTATTTTTGATTTTTTCATCGAGTTTCTTAATACAGTTTCGCCACTTGCTAGCCAGTCAATACCCATATTAGAAATGAGCTCAATTGTTTCCTTACTAATACACCCTTCAGATGGCCAGCATCCCTTAGGTTCAAAACCAAAATACTTTTTGAAAACCTCAATCCCTTTAAGCATATGCCACCGCGCTCTATCTAAACCACCAGGATAATGTTCAGCAACGGGTAATTCTGCATGTGGCATTGCTTGTTTAGCAGACTTTAAATCAATTAATAGTGGAACAATTGGATGCGCATAAGGTGTCATTGACAATTCTATTCGTTCTGACTGGGCTAATATTTTATAACGATCGATAACAGTACTTGAAAGTTCATAAATAACTTCAATTAACATATGTCTATCATGCAAAGTATAGTGTTCAGCTTTTTTCATTAAGCTTTTAATACGATCATCCGTTTTTCGAACAGTTTCAGCCATCCATGCAAGGTGATACCAGACAAGTAAATCAGAAAAAAACTGCTCGGAATAATAAGAAATTATCTCAGGTTTTTTAATCCCTGCTTCAGCCATTTCTGATAACGTCTTAAAAACTTCAAATGGTTCGACCAAACGCTGCTTATTAGCGCGTAAACAAGCCTTAATAATAGATAAACGTACCTCCTCATTTGAGGATATAACAGGATCGGCTAAAGCAGACAATAAGGGATCTCTTAATGCCTGACCATGCTGTAAGTAGTTTTCAAGTTGGTTCGCATAATCATCAATTTGTTCAAGCAACACAGGAGCAAAATTAACAACTGCCCTCGCATCAATATTATTTTCAAGATGCGCAGCCATATCAACATAGTCTTTTATTGTATGCAGATACGTCCAAGGAAGATGATATTCACCATTACGCAGATCTCGATACTCTGGTTGATGCATATGCCAATAAAGGACGACATTCAATTTATTTATATTAATAGAATTACCTGACATGATGCAATTCCTGTCCAAGCATATCAGGCGTTACTAAAACAACACCGTTTGGTGAAACATAAAAACGTTCTTTATCATGTTCGTTATCTTTACCTATTACCATTCCATCAGGAATAGTACAGCCTTTATCAATAACAGCATGATAAATCCGACAGTTTTTACCAATAGTGACATTAGGTAAAATAACTGAAGAATCTATCTTTGTGTAACAATCAACGCTAACATTGGAAAATAGTAATGAATGACGTACACGTGCACCAGAAATAATACAGCCACCAGATACCATAGAATCTATCGCCATCCCTCTTCTTTCGTCATCATCAAATATAAATTTCGCTGGTGGTAATTGTTCCTGACTTGTCCATATAGGCCACTCATTATCATATAAGTTTAATTCAGGTGTTATTCCTATCAGCTCAAGATTCGCAGCCCAAAAGGCATCGACTGTTCCGACATCTCGCCAGTAAGACTGAATTCCACTATTGGCGTCAGTAAATTGATAAGCATAGACATGATATTTTTTAATAGCATAAGGAATAATATCTCGTCCAAAGTCATGACTTGATGTTTTTGTGTCGGCATCTCGAATTAATAATTCAAATAACAAGTCGGTATTAAATATATAAATACCCATCGAGCATAAACTTTCATCGTCCTTACCCGGGATAGTTGTCGGGTTCTTTGGTTTCTCCTCAAAACTTTTAATACGGAAATTATCATCTACTCCCATCACACCAAATGCTGATGCCTCATCGACTCCAACTTCGATACAACCAACGGTTATATCGGCTTCGCTCTGAACATGTTTTGCCAACATCGCTCCATAATCCATTTTATAGATATGATCCCCAGCAAGAATTAATACATATTCTGGTGTATGTGAACGAATAATATCGAGGTTTTGATATATTGAATCGGCAGTACCCGCATACCATGTTGCATCGATTCTTTGTTGTGCAGGAAGTAACTCGACAAATTCACCAAACTCACCTCGTAAATGCCCCCAACCTCTTTGAATATGTAAGTTCAGAGAGTGAGATTTATATTGGGTAAGTACGCCAATTCTGCGTATTCCAGAATTGATACAATTCGATAAAGGAAAATCAATAATACGAAATTTCCCACCAAAGGGAACAGCCGGTTTTGCTCTCCATTGTGTTAAATGTTTCAAACGCTCGCCTCGACCACCCGCCATAATGAGAGCCAGTGTATTTCGAGTTAAGTTACTAATAAAACGTGGTGATTCTTGTTTTTTCATCGGATTCTGTTCTCGCCTTTAACTAAAGGACATGTTATAAAAATTTTTAATATATACAGATACCGTTACAGGATTATTACTGCAAAAAATAAGCCATGTAAAAATCCATTTATTTATCGGCATAATTTATACTATGAATACTCGTTTAACCATAAAATGTACTAATAATGAGCATATGTGATAAGACTTGCATTATTTAAGTGCTTAATTAAATAAAGTCAAATCTGGACTCATTTGACAATGTAGTTATACCATATCTATATATAAGATATACCTCGTATAAATGCCATATTTATCATGTGCATGAAACTTGCAGCGGACTATATGTCATAATCAACCCTATTAAATTTACTTGATGAATAACTTGATTCATAACAAGGTACAGTCACTTGACTAAAGCAGACACAACGGCTTCATTTACTAAAAAAAGCGAATCTATTCTAAATGCTATGCAGGATGAATTTAATGCAATAATGCACGCTCTTCATCATGATCCGTTTAAAATACTCGGTAACCAAGTTATTCAGGAAGAACACATTATTATTATTTATGCTCCTGAGACACAAGAGCTCAGTTTAACGAATAATAATATCCCTACTACTCGCCTAGCTGAAACGGACTTTTTTATCTGTAACAATAATAGTCAACTTATAGAGGACCATTATTTAATCAATCGTACTGACATTAATAATACTGTTTATTCATACTATGATCCTTATAGCTTTAAACCACAGTTAAGCGACTACGATCTAGGATTATTTACAGCAGGCAAGCACTTACACATCTATAGAATCTTAGGAGCACATCCTAAGAGGATTGACGGTATTAATGGTGTTCTGTTTGCAACATGGGCACCTAGCGCTTCACGTGTAAGTATTACCGGTGATTTTAACGAATGGGATGGGCGTCGACATCCTATGCGCTCTCGTGGAAGCAGTGGTGTTTGGGAATTATTTATTCCCGGACTCGAAGCAGAGTCATTGTATAAATTTGAAATACGAAACCAACATACAGGTGAGATACTATCAAAATCCGATCCCTATGCTCAACAATTAGAATTTCGTCCCCGTACTGCATCCGTTATTAAAAATAACATAAGTTATGAATGGCAAGATCAAGATTGGATTAAAAATAGAAACAACCATGATTGGTTACATGAACCCTTATCCATCTATGAATGCCATTTAGGTTCTTGGCAGCGCGATGAGAACGGAAACTTTTTGAGTTACCACGAACTAGCTCATAAACTGGTTGAATATATAAAAGAAACCGGCTTTACCCATATTGAACTGCTACCTATTACAGAACATCCGCTTGATGCCTCATGGGGATATCAAACGACCGGTTATTATGCACCAACCCGCCGCTTTGGTGAGGCTGATGATTTTCGTTATTTTGTCAATTATTTTCATCAACATGGCATCGGTGTACTACTTGACTGGGTGCCCGCTCACTTCCCAAAAGATGCGCATGGTTTGGCAAATTTTGATGGTAGTGCACTTTATGAACATGAAGATCCTAGACGGGGCGAACACCGTGACTGGGGAACCTTGATTTATAACTATGGCAGAAATGAAGTTAAAAACTTTCTTATTTCCAGTGCTATATTTTGGTTAGAGGAATTTCATATCGATGGATTACGTGTCGATGCGGTTGCTTCAATGCTTTATCTCGATTATTCCAGGGAAGATGGCGATTGGTTACCTAATCAACATGGTGGTAATGAAAACATTGAAGCCATTGAGTTTATGCGCGAGTTGAATACGGTTACACACGCAGAGTTTCCTGGCACTATGATTATGGCTGAAGAATCTACTGCATGGCCACAAGTTACACGCCCTGTTAATATTGGCGGTCTTGGTTATAGTATGAAATGGAATATGGGTTGGATGCATGACACACTTAACTACTTAAGTAACGACCCCATACATCGCCATTATCACCATGATCAGTTAACGTTTGGTCTTTTATACTTATTTAGCGAGAACTTTATTTTACCTTTTTCTCATGATGAAGTTGTTCATGGGAAAAGTTCAATGTTAAATAAAATGCCGGGAGATGAATGGCAACGTTTTGCAAATTTACGTTTACTATACACTTATATGTTTACTTATCCAGGTAAAAAGCTACTCTTTATGGGCTGTGAATTTGGCCAAGGGCAAGAATGGAATCATGACGAAGCATTAGATTGGTATGTTTTACAATATCCTCATCATGCAGGTGTAAAAAATTTAGTCAGCGATCTCAATCGTCACTACATACAAGAACCAGCGCTACACAAATATGACTTTGACCCTATCGGCTTCGACTGGATAGATTGTCACGATACCGATCAATCCGTATTATCGTACTTACGAAAAACAGAAGATGATTCAATTATTGTTGTACTTAACTTCACCCCAGTCATTAGACATAACTATCGAATAGGTGTTCCAGAAATCGGACAGTATGAAATAATACTTAATTCAGACTCTGAATACTATTCAGGGAGTAATTCTGGAGGTTATTCAATCATCAACGCAGAAAGTATACCGTGGATGAACCGTCCAGCCTCTTTTGAATTATCTTTACCACCTTTAGCAGGGTTAATTATTAAGCGTATACCATGAGCAATATTCTTTATATTAGTAGCGAAGCCTTTCCATTAATTAAAACAGGCGGACTTGGCGATGTTGCAGGAAGCTTGCCTGCTGCATTATTAAAGCAATCCCAAGATGTACGGCTTTTATTGCCCGCCTATCGCGACGCTCTAAAGCTGGTAACAAAGAAAAAATTCGTTGCAACTCACAGTTACTACAACTTACCCCTTAACATTATTGAAACAAGATTACCGGGTAGCAATGTCATTGTATGGCTTGTCGATTGTCCTGCTTTATTCGATCGACCTGGAGGCCCATATTCTGACCAACATGGCCAGGCATGGGATGATAATGCGTTACGTTTTGCCGTTTTCTGCCATGCAGCAGTTGATATTGCTTTAAATAGTTTTAAGCTTAACTGGCAAGCAGATGTTGTTCATTGCAACGATTGGCAATCAGGCTTAGTGCCTGCACTGCTAAGCTTACATAAAATTAGACCCGCCACTGTTTTTACTATACATAACCTTGCCTATCAGGGAATATTTGACCAGCAAACGTTTGCTGAACTACAACTACCGGGCCAACTTTGGCATATGGATGGTATTGAATTCTACAATCAGCTTTCATTTATGAAAGGTGGTATTGCCTATGCAGATAAAATTAATACCGTAAGCCCACATTATGCACAGGAAATACTTGAACCTGAGTATGGCTATGGTCTTGACGGTTTACTGACCCATCGAAAAAATGACCTATCAGGTATACTGAATGGCATTGATGAAAAACACTGGAATCCAGGCACCGATAAACATTTAATACACAAATATAACCGTCGAACGTTAAAAAATAAGGTTTTAAATAAATCAGCATTACAAAAGGAATTAGCTTTACCTGAAGACACCTCAATTCCAATGATTGGAATGATTAGTCGTTTAGTAGAACAAAAAGGATTAGATATTATACTTGAATGTTTATACGATGTATTAAAACTCCCCTTGCAACTGGTTATTCTCGGAACGGGGGACTCTCATTACGAATTACAACTTTCACAGTGGGCTGAAAAAAGGGGTCGTAAATTAAAAATTATTATTGGATATAACGAGGCACTAGCGCATCGCATTGAAGCTGCAAGTGATATGTTTTTAATGCCCTCTAAGTTTGAGCCCTGCGGGCTGAATCAATTATACAGTTTACGTTATGGTACCTTGCCCATCGTTACAGCCGTCGGCGGACTATGTGATACCGTTATTAATACAACACAAAAAAATATTGATGACAAAGCAGCTAATGGATTTGTATTAAAAGATAAAACAGCAGAAGCATTATTAAGTGCCATTAATAATGCTTTAACATTCTACAAACAACCTGACTCATGGCAGCAGTTACAACTTAATGCCATGGCAGGTGATTATTCATGGCAAACAAGCGCTAAACACTACATTGACTTATACAACCAAGTTCTCAAAAACAATTAAAACTTTAACTATGCATTTTTTTAGCCGATGCAAAACAATCATCACGCCAGACACATAACATCTGATCACACTCACCACTCTCAGCAGAAGCAAAACAACTAAAATTACCTTCAGAAAGTTGAATAGCTTTTACCAGATCCACCTTATTCATACGTCCGGTCTTAATGCCAAAATCTTTTGCACGTTCACGTATTTCTTGCATATTCATTATTTTCTCCTTTAACATCATTAATGTTTAGCAATTACTCAAATGTTAGAGCAAGTATTAAGCCAAACTACATTCATCTAAAAATTTCCATTTAAGACAATATGTTATTTTTATAAACAAACAATTTGACTTGAAAGCTGCACTATTATTGTTCATACAAATAGCTTAATGCTCTTTTATGAAACTAAAAAAAAAAGCCCCTAGTTTACAGACTATAATTTAGTTACTAAGAAGATTTATATATGTAGTATTACTAATACCCATAAATACTTGAGTCTATTATATTTTATGTCTTAACATATTTGATCGAATGCTCTATGACAGCGATTACATAATATAAAACGTTATTCTGATATTTATTTTAAAATTTGCCCATTGATAATGCATCTTGGTCAATAAACCAATTAATAGCACCTATACGATTTATAGGTAAAACTTCGCCTTCTTTAACACGTTGAATAATTTCCGCTTTTGAAGATCCACTCGCCAACACAACTCTACAATGTGCATTGCTGAGCGTTTGTAAACTTAATGAAACACGGTCACTTGGAGGTTTCGGTGAGTCAAAAACGGGAACAACAGAACGGTTATCATCTAATGCTTTATTTTCAGGAAATAGGCTAGCGGTATGTCCATCTTCGCCCATTCCTAAAAAGGCAATATCAAAATAATCGACTTTAGCAATCTCATCTCGATAGAGTTCAGCAGCCTTTTCTGCACCTAGCTCTGTTTGGATTAAGTGAATATTTTTTTTACCTATTAATGACCATAAATTTTTATCTAGCATCACATCGTTGCGATCTGGATGAGCGCGCGGGTAACACCGCTCATCGCCAAGGTACCAATGTATTTTACCCCAAGGTAAGTTTTTACCAGCAAGATTTTGCAAACACACCTGTGGCGTGTTACCTCCTGACAATATCACGTGACAAATATCCTTACGACTCAGGCAAGTTTCAATTTCTTTTGCTATAAAGTCTGCTGCTGCTTTTGAGACAACATTAAAATCATCATAGTTAAACCATGTATGCATTTTATTACCTATTAGTTAGCTGGGTTTATGCCAACCACCCACACAATCCTGAAATAAATTATCCATACCAGAAACATCCCAGGTCCCAGCACGGTATCTATCAACCGATATTCTATCTTGCCAAGTATTTAAAATCGGCTCAATGATGGACCACGACTCTTCAACTTCATCACCGCGTGAAAACAATGTCGCATCACCCGTTAACACATCGTGTAATAATACCTCGTAAGCATCTGAAACGTCTTCACCATTCTCAGAATAAGGTGCTCGCATAACCATCCGTTGCGTATCCGTTGTTAAACCTGGCATTTTTGAATTCATTCTGAGAAAGATGCCTTCATCCGGGTGCAGACGAAAGACTAAAGAATTCGTAATAGGTGTGGTGGCATGTTTATCAAATAGATTAAAAGGCAATTTTCTAAAGCGAATGACTATTTCAGAGACGCGCTTAGGCAAACGCTTACCCGTCCAAAGAATAAAAGGAACGCCTTGCCATCGCCAGTTATCAATATGAAATCGAACGGCTGAAAATGTTTCTGTGACTGATTCTGGTGCAACACCCTCTTCTGCGACATACGCTTTTAAACTTTCATCATCTAGATTCCCCGAACCATATTGTGCTGCAACTGTTTGCTTGGATATATCCTCTTCTTCAAAGTGCCTTACTGCACGCAATACTTTAATTTTTTCATCACGCACTGCATCCGCCGTAAATTCTACCGGTGGTTCCATTGCGACTAGCGTCATCACTTGCATTAAGTGGCTTTGTATCATGTCTCGGAGTGCGCCTGATTTTTCATAATAATTCGCACGATAACCAATACCAATAGATTCCGCTGCTGAAATTTGAATGTGGTCAATGAAGTTTCTATTCCATAAAGGTTCAAGAATACTATTGGCAAATCGGTAAACTAATAGATTCTGGACACTTTCTTTACCAAGGTAATGATCTATTCGATATATCTGTGACTCATCTAATAATTCCTGTAAATCATTATTTAATTTTTGAGATGATTCTAAATCCATACCAAATGGTTTTTCTATCACGACGCGACGAAAACCTTCATCTTCATTCGAAAGCCCAAGTTTGTGTAAACCCGCAGCAATAGTGGTATACCAATGAGGCGGTACAGCACAATAAAACATAGCATGAGTATGCCCTGATAAAGATTCAAGTGACTGGGTTAATGCTTGATAGGTTTGATCGTCTTTTAAGTCACCATCAATCATCTTGAATCGTGATGAAAAAGAAAGCCATTGCTCTTCACTCATCGGAATTTCAGAGGCATAATCTTTCATGCCTTGATATAAATTATTAAGCCAATCTTCAAGGGTACGTCCTTTTAGTACCCCAATAATTTTACTTTCAGGATGCAATAATCCACAACGCAACATTTTAACTAACGCAGGAATTAATTTACGTTTAGTTAAATCACCACCGGCACCAAATATAACGATATTCGTGGGTTCCGTTGGTTCACCAATGCACTGGATACTCGATAATTCGTCCATACTGCCTCGTCAAAATAAATATTAATAAAAAGTTAAGCTTACTGATATTATTCTTTAGGCCGAATACTATGGCCACCAAAACCTGCACGCATCGCATTAAGCACCTTACCGGCAAAAGCATCATCTTGTCGGCTTCGAAAACGCATTTGTAAGGCTAAAGTCAGTACAGGTGTAGGTACGGCAAGATCAATGGAATCCTGAACAGTCCAACGACCCTCACCCGAATCATCCACATAATCACTTAGTGAAGATAACGCTTTATCTTCGCCAAAAGCATCCGCGATTAAATCTAAAAGCCATGAACGTACCACACTACCGTGTTGCCAAATTTCAGATATTTGGTGAAGATCAAGATCCATTTCTTGTTTAGCTTCGAGCAATTCAAAGCCTTCCGCAAACGACTGCATCATTCCATATTCAATTCCGTTATGAACCATTTTCACGTAATGTCCCGCACCAGCAGGACCGACATGCCCCCAGCCTCTATCTTTAGCGGGTGCAAGTGTTTCAAGCGCTGGGCGTATCATTTCTACTGCCTCATCAGAGCCACCAACCATAATGCTATAACCATTTTCTAATCCCCAAACACCTCCCGATGTACCCGAATCTACAAAATGAATATCTGAAGACAGAAGATCGGCGGCACGCTTTTTACTTAAATTAAAATTAGAGTTTCCTCCATCTATAAGTAAATCGCCCGAACTCATTCCGGCCTGAAGTAATAATGCAATCGTTTCATCTACAACTTGGTGAGGCACCATTAACCAAATAGCACGTGGTGGTTCAAGTGTTTCAATTAACTCTTCTAAGCTAGAGACTGGAATAACACCATCAATCTCTTTAGCAAGATCAACCGCAGCTTGTGGAGTTCTATTGTATGCAACAACAACATGTTCATCTTTTACAAGCCGACGAACCATATTACCACCCATCTTTCCTAAACCGACCATTGCAAGCTTCATATTCTTATTCCCATATTTTTATTACATAAGTGTCTTAAAAATTTCATCAATATCTGTTCTTAATTTATAGAGCAAGGTTTATATTAGCATACCCCATAGATATTACATTCACTGCTCAATAATTAAAAAATATTATTTCATGCTGAACATACACCTTATTGTGGACAAATAACGTAATACCTACAAGATATATAAAATATTATCAAAATAATATTTATATAAAAACTCATATATAGGCACTACCATTGTGCAAAAAAGTATTTTCAAGGAAATACTATAAAAAATAGCGTCCAAATTAGTGCGATAAATATTATATAGAATATAATCTGCACCGAATTTATAAATATAAGAAGGAAACCTTTGTCATCATAATGTGTACACACATAAAAAATGGTGGCCACCTATTGATAGCCACCATTTCATGTCTCTTAAATTAATATTTAAATTATCTTAATCTGAAAAATTAATCCGCTTAGGTTTTTCAATAATAAACTTAGAGAAAGGTGGTTTTGGTAAACGTTCAATTGGTTTTCGATTATAAAAAGGTCGATTTTTAACGGTAGGACAGACAGTGTCTAGCGATAGAAATGCTTCAGGTAATAACGTATCAACAGGTCGCCCGAACACTCTTACCTTAAAATTAGTTACTGTTGCGCCGTCTGGAATCGTAAAATCAGAGAAAATATCCTGGTAATTAAAAAAAGCATCTCCAACGCCGACTTCGTGAAATAAAGGCGAATTATCATCACTCACCACAACTTGGCTCGTGATACTACCATCAGCTTTTGTATAAGTAATAATTGGTTGTATTTGTACAGGAACATTTGAAGCAATTCGTATGGCAGTACCTTTTATATTTTTCCATGATTTAATATCGGTTAAATTAGCTGAATCAAAATCAAACTTCCAGAAATCAGATCGTGTTCCACCAGGTATCGTATGAGGGAAGCACGATGCATTACCTAAGTTAACGACTAACTTACCTTGAGCGTTAGAAATAGCAGATGGGCAATCACCTAACTCAACTGACACATTTGTAGATGCATTAACGGTTGTCGTCTTTGCCCAATCTTCATCAGATGAATCAAAGGTAAAGCATTCTTTGCTAGCATTAATATTAAATTCTTCAAAAGCCATAATTGTTTTCATTGTCTTACGTCTAACATCTCGTAAAGATGCACTGACAAACTTCGCTGTTAGTTTAACTTCATATGCCCCATAATTAAGAATAGGAAGCTTACGACCATATCTACCATTCCTAACCATCATTTTGCCAATAGTGGTAAATGACGTTGCATTAGCTTTTCGATAGGCAAGCGTTATTTCTTTCAAACGCAGCATACTTGCGCCAGGCACTCTCACCGTAGCATATACCCAAGCACCACCGATAATGGCATTCCCACCCTGAGTATTTCCAGTAATTTCAATATTTTCTATCTCTGGCGATAAATTAAATTCTGCATAGACACTAGATACATAAGAAGTACACAATATAATCAACATACTAAATAAACCCAGTGATTTCTTAATAATTACCATCCTAATTCCCTTATTATTATTTATGAATCGACTTTAACATTTACAATCAGCCCTAAATGTAAAATATTACCTTTTAAAATTATATTATTTTTGCTTTTACTCGATGAAAAAGATTCTGCTTTGCATTGAAATCATTATCAACTATTTTTTATCTGAATCTTGTCTAAACTCTAATAACTCTTGTTCAAGTTTTTCACTGACAGCTTTAGGTGAGCCGGTATACTTCCCTAGCATATGGTACGCAGCAGGTACAACAAATAATGTAAAGACTGTACTTGCAATAACACCAAAGATAATTACAACACCAATGACAAAACGTGTTTCAGTTCCAGCGCCACTAGATATTAGCAATGGAATAGAGCCTGCTGCTGTAGTTATGCCAGTCATAATAATTGGTCTAAAACGAACATCTGCGGCTTCTACTAGTGCATCATTAAAACTATAACCTTGATCACGCAACTGATTAGCAAACTCAACAATTAAAATTCCATTTTTAGCAGATAGACCAACTAGCATGATAAGTCCGATTTGGCTATAAAGATTTAATGTTTGCCCTGTCATATACAAACCTAACAATGCTCCACCCATGGCAAGTGGCACAGTAAGCATGATTACAAACGGATAGATCCAACTTTCAAACTGCGCAGCTAATACAAGAAAGACTACCAGCAGACCTAAAGCAAAAATAAAGCCCAATGACTCGCCAGATAATTTATAATCGCGAGATTGACCTTTGTAGTCAATAACCACATGCCCCGGAAGATTCTCTTTAACTAAATTTTCGATATGGGTTAATGCATTTCCTAGTGAATACCCTTCCTTCAAATTAGCTTCAAGGGTAATGGAACGTACCCGATTAAAGCGGTTAAGAATGATTGAGTCAGCAAATTCCTCAATGTTCACCAAATTTGATAATGGAATTAATTTTTTTGTTCGTTCTGAACGGACATAAATATTTTGAATATCTGTTGGTGTACGTTGCGCATTCCGTTCACCTTCTAAAATAATATAATACTCCTGACCTTGATCTATATAGGTCGTCACTCTTCGTGAGCCAAGCATAGTTTCAAGTGTTCGACCAATATTACTAACACTCACTCCTAGATCTGCAGCGCGATCATAATCAATCACAATTTGCATCTGTGGTTTGGTTTCTTTGTAATCCCAATCTAAGCCAACCAAACCAGGGTTATTTTGATTAATTTTAGCGAGTAGAATATCGCGCCATTGCGCTAACTCTTCATACGTTCCGCCACCAAGAACAAACTGCACTGGTTTTTGTATTCGAGCACCGAATCCTTGTCGCATGACAGGGAATGCACGAACACCGGGTAAATCACCTAGTGTTTTACGAATCTCATTCATGATATCCCAAGCTGAACGACGAGATCCCCATTCATCCAACACCAAAATAGCTATACCTGTATTATAAACAGCAATATTACCAAAACCACGTGGCGCTCTTACCAGTAACCGTTTCACTTCACCTTTTTCAACAAGGGGCATAAGTCGACGTTCAACTTCATTCATGTATTTTTCGATATACTCATACGAAGCCCCTTCTGGTCCGTTTACCAAAACAAAAAAAGCGCCGCGATCTTCTTTTGGTGTATATTCATCCGGTATATGACTAAGAAACCATAATGACATACCGGCAATAATGGCAAACATCACCACAAGCTTAGGTTTATTATTCAAAGCTTTTTGTAAAAGTTTATGGTACTGAATCTGTAAACGATTAAAGTTTGTGTTAACCGATTCCGTAATAATATTTTCATTGTGATTTGAACGTAAAACTTTCGAGGCTAACATCGGTGATAATGTTAACGCGACAAAACTGGAGAAGCCCACCGCTGCCGCCATGGTAATTGCAAATTCAGAAAACAAACGTCCCATATCCCCTTGTAAAAAAGCAATAGGAACAAATACCGCGACTAAAACAATACTTGTGGCAATAACAGCAAAACCCACTTGACGCGTTCCACGAAATGCAGCAACCAGTCGTGTCTCACCATATTTATCCATTCGCCGATGAATATTTTCTAACACCACAATGGCATCATCCACCACAAGACCAATCGCCAGAACCAGTGCCAGTAAAGTTAACATGTTTACCGAAAAATCCATTGCCAGTAACACTAGCGACGTTGCAATTAATGATATTGGAACGGTAGCAGCCGGAACTAACGTTGCCCGAGCACTACCTAAAAATAAATAAATGACCAGAATAACTAATACAATGGCAATCGCTAATGTTTTATAAACCTCATTAATCGCACCTTCAATAAACACAGAAGTATCATAACTTTGATTTAACTTCATACCCTCGGGCAAGGAAGGGTTAAGGTAATTCATTTCGGCTTTGGCACCACGTGCAACGGTTAATGTATTGGCGGTGGATTGTTTGATAATACCAATACCTACCATATGCACTCCGTTACCACGGAAAAATAATCGATCATCGGTTGCGGTTCGTTCGACGCGCGCAATATCACCCAGTCGTGTCAGATGACCATCATCACCTTTACTAATTACTAAACGACTAAAATCATTAACTGTTCGAAATTGTCGTTTGATACGAATTGTAAACTGACGATCTTTTGAATCAATACTACCGGCCGGTAACTCGACATTTTCACTGCGTAATGCATTTTCAACATCAAGCACGGTTAAACTACGAGCAGCAAGTTGATTACGATCTAACCAAACCCGCATAGCATAAGACTGTGCGCCACCAATACGCACACGAGCAACACCATCAAGCACCGAAAAGCGATCAATTAAATAGCGTTCTGCGTAATCCGTTAGCGCTGGTACACTTAGTGTTTCACTGGACAAATTAAGCCACATGATAACGTCTTCATTACTATTTACTTTCTGAATATCCGGCGGCTCGGCTTCATCAGGTAATAAACTCAGTACACCGGAAACACGATCACGAATATCATTCGCTGCAGCATCAACATCACGTTTAATATCAAACTCAACTGAAATTTTTGAACTACCGTCTTCACTGCTGGATTCAATAAAACGAATACCCTCTATACCCGCAATACGATCTTCAATCACACGCGTTATACGGCTTTCAACCACCTCCGCAGCAGCACCGGTATAATTAGTAGTTACCGAGACAACAGGTGAATCGATATTGGGGAATTCACGTAATGGTAATCTGTCAAACGCAAGTAAGCCAAACGCAACAAGTAAAACCGAAAAAACCGTTGCTAGAACAGGTCGCTTAACCGATAAATCAGAAAGAATCATTGCTTCTTACCAGACTTAATTCCAGACGTCGCTTTCCCTTTTAAAATATTTTCAATATCTACTGAACCATCATCTACAGCGAGTACATTAATTGCAGCACCAGGTTTAAGCTTATTGTTACCATGCGTTACGACTTGTTCCGTTTCATAAACACCGCTAATAATTTCAACATAACCAGGTACTCGCGCACCAATTTTTACCGCTCTTTTTTCTACGCTGTCAATGCCATTCTTTTTTATACGAACCATAACAAAATGTTTCTTAGCTAATGGTAATAATGCTGCTTCAGGTATCTGTAGTGTTTGGCGTGTGTTACGCAATAAATCCACCTGCATTAGCATACCCGGTATAATACGAGAATCAGTATTGGGCACTAACGCACGCACTTGAACAGAACGTGTAACTGGATCAATTCGACTATCCACACTTTTAACCTCGCCGAGGTAAACCTGAGCACCCAATGCTGCCGAACGCGCCTGAGTTTTTAAACCTGTTTTTAATTCAGTTAAAAAAATGGCTGGGACACTAAAATCAAGTTTAATAAACCGTGTATCATCTAACGTTGTAATAAGTGTACCGGCTTCAACTAAAGCCCCTAAACTAATCTGGCGTAATCCTACAACACCAGAAAAAGGTGCGCGAATAACCCGATCATTTATTCGTGCTTTAATAGCACTGATATTAGCCTTAGCTTGTTGAACTTCGAGACGAGCAAGATCAAGTTCATCTTTTGATACTAGCTGACTTTTTTCTAAACGAAGTAAACGCTTTAAAGCTAGTTGTCGTTGACCATGAAGCGCAACAAATTGCTCAAGGTTAGCCTGTTCTTCTGATTCATCAAGAACAACCAAAATATCGTTAGTTTTAACAAACTGGCCATCTTCAAAATGAATTTCTTTCACTTTTTCAGAAACATTACTCGTAATATTGACGGCTTCAATAGCACGTGCCGACCCTAATGCTTCTATGCGGTCAGACATTTCGACAATACGTACTGGCGCGACGATTACATGAATAGGTGCCTTGTTGCTGTTTTTCGCGGCGAATACCCATGCCGTATCGAACAATACCCATAAAATAATTAATGCTTTAAATACATTTAATAACAATGGTGTAAGGTAAACGTAGCGAGTAGAAGAAGCACTTGCGTAATTATTATATTTAATCATAGACATGTTAAATTAGTGTCTCATAGTCAGGGTTCGTTCAGAAATACTACACCTTTACCCTTATTATAATCCAGCTTTTCTACATTCATTTACATTATAATATTACCTTACATATAGCATAGAGATTCCCCTGAATTGTTTACTACAAACAAATAACCTTGATTTTTACAAAAGTGCTGGAATAAGCTTCGTAAACCTACAGTTATAAAGAATAAGTTGCGAACAAACCGATTAGACGTTTATATTTGGACTTACTTTGAGCTGACAAATATAAACTAAAGTCTGTCACTAAGGATTGATGTTAAGGGTATTAATTTTTTCATATCATCATCTGTAATACTTTGCATATCGCCAAATACAGAATCAGAAAAAAACTTTTTACCTTTACCCTTTGCGTTAAAGTCCAACATGATTTTTTTAATTTCTTGATACTCTTTACTTGGCATTCCGGATTTAGCCATAAACATCATGTGTGGTATAACATTTGATTTAGTAAGTATACGTAAATTTTTTGTGACTTTCTTATTCATTTTATCAAAAGCAGATACACCAACAATAGCTGCATCAACCGCATTAACGGCAACTAAAGTCATAGCGTTGCTATGTGTTTCGGAATATTTAATTGTCACATCTTTTTTTAATGACAATCCATGTTGCACCAATGTTAATTCGCCGACAATAACAATAACCGACAGACGATCTGGAGTAGCGATGACACTACCTTTTAAATCATCAATAGTTTGAAAATGTGAGTTTTTATTGACGAGAAAGACTGAGTATAAAGGGCGACTAAATTTGGACAGACGACGTGCTTTATCGTGTATTTCAGCATACGCGGCATGGTGTGGTGCTGTGAGATACAAATCATACTTGCCTTGCGAGCTACTCTTATAATATTCACGAAAATTTGGAGCAGTTGTTACCAATATCTTTCTCTGCAATGACTGCTCGAGATATTTAATCAAAGGCCCATAGACTTTAAGTAAAACTTTAATATTAAGGTGAGGCAACAGGCCAATTGTCAAAGGTTGTTTAACAGAATTAACTGCCGATGATTCAGCATAAATAGGATTATTTATTGTAAAAATCGATAATACTATTAATACTGTCGTTATTAACTTTTTATACATATTAAACTCTTTCAATAGACCAATAGAATTGAATGAATTCACTGGGGCAGGCCTTACGTAGTACTCCCCCGCTTTTAAGTACCCAGCTATAATTTTATAACTTACACCAAAAAATAGACCATGTTAACTACTAACTGTATATTTTTTATACACTTTTACTTAACCAAACCAAATTGTAAATTATGGATTAAACACGAGCTATTAAGTCTTAATATTAGAGATTAATGCTCTCTGATTCAGACTTTAAGGGTAACGTAGCAAGTAGAAGCACTCACGTAATGATTATATTTAGTGATAAACATGTTAAATTAGTGTCACAAAGTCAGGGTTTGTTCAGAAAGACTACATCCTTGCTATTATTAAAGACCAGTTTTTTGAGAATAAGATTAAATTCACTACATATATTTGAAAAACTGTATTCAATCCCTATTTATTTAAAGACATATTAACGAGATTCAGGAGATATTATGTTATTCAAACAATTACTAGAACCCGATTCCTGTACCTATACGTATTTGTTAAGTTGCGATCAAACCGGTGAGACGGTATTGATCGATCCAGTGCTGGATACAGCAGAGCGAGATCTGAAAATTCTAAATGATATGGGATTAAAGTTAACTTATACACTGGATACCCATATTCACGCAGATCACCTGAGTGGAGCACAACGTTTGAAATCACTCAGTGGAAGTCAAATTGCCTACCCGGCTCTTGACGCGTTGGATTGTGTTGACATTGGGATAGAAGAAGGCACGCCATTTAAGGTTGGTAATATAACGATCCATCCATTGTTTACACCGGGGCATACTGATCATCACCATGCCTACTTAATTGATAATGGTATACAAAAGATGTTATTCAGTGGTGACGCACTATTAATTGAAGCCTGTGGACGTACCGATTTTCAATCGGGTGACGCCACCACACTTTACCAAAGTATTCACAAAAAGTTCTTCACGCTTCCTGATGAAACGCTGGTTTATCCTGGACATGATTATGAAAGGCGATTCATTACGACCATTGCACAAGAGAAAGAACGTAATCCCAGACTAGGAAAAAATAAATCACTAAAAGAATTTGTCAATATAATGGAAACAATGGACCTACCCTATCCGCGCAAAATCGACTTTGCCGTTCCAGGAAACCAAATGTGTGGTGTCTGCCCTGATGATGTTCCCGAAAAATATCGTGGTCCATGCAACAAGGGGGATCAGGGATAAAATATTTTAAGTGCATATATGAAAGTAACATTTACCTGTTAACTTGATTAATCTTTTAACAAATACGGGGTAATGGTGTGTCACTTAGCTCATGCATTATCCTTTCACCACCCAATTCAGTTTGTAATACAACTTGCTGGTGCTGATCGGTTATTTCGCCAATAATAGATGCCTGTTCACCATCAGGAAGTTCTTTCCAAAGTGATAATACCTGCTCAGCAATATTTGCATCAACAACAGCAACAACACGTCCCTCGTTTGCAAGGTAATAAGGTTCATAACCCAATATATCGCATATCGTTAGTACTTCATCCCGAACAGGTGCATCAGATTCATTCATATTAATGCCGAAACCAGTAGCCTGATTGAATTCATGTAAGACACTGGCAATACCCCCGCGGGTGGGGTCACGCATAAAGCGTACGCCATCAAGATCATAGATTGACTGACAAAAAGAAATAACACTTGCGCTATCAGATTTTAAATTCCCTGATAAACCAAACTGATCACGTGCAAGCATAATAGCTGCACCATGGTCACCAATTGAGCCACTAATTAGAATTTTATCACCCGGCTGAATTAACCTTGTACTGTATGTAATTTTTGACGATTTATAACCGATGCCTGTTGTTGTGAAATAAACTTCGCTACCCTGTCCACGTGGTACAACCTTTGTATCACCACAAACAATCTTAACACCACACTCTTTCGCAGCTTCAGCCATACTTTTTACAATACCATTCAGAGTATCAAAAGATAGTCCCTCTTCGATAATGACACCCAGTGTTAAATATTTAGGAGTTGCACCGCTCACAGCAAGATCATTAACCGTACCATGTATACAAAGTGAACCAATGTTACCACCGGGAAATTCTATCGGTTGAACGGTAAAACCATCAACAGTTGTCATTATTTGCTGGTTTTGTTGCGGTAATAATGCAGCATCATGTTCAGTATTTAATAACTCGTTTGTTAAGAGTTTTGCAAAAACATCTTCAATCAAACGGCGCATATGTTTACCACCATTGCCATGTGATAGTGTGATGTTATTACTCATTGATAGTGATACTCGATAATTTGTCCGGCGCATAAGCCGCCGTCGTTTACAGGCATTGATAAAGGCAAGACAACACTTAACTTAAGCTTCTCAAGTTTGTGTCTTATTAAACGAACAAGCAGTTGATTTTGAAAGACACCACCGCTTAGACCTATAGTCAAATCCTTATGCTGCTCACTGTACTGTAAAGAAAGTCGACTAATACATTCAGCCATGGTTTCATGAAAACACCTTGCACGATAAGCTTTGCTTAAGGTTTTATCCCTCAACATTAAAATAATAGGACGCCAATCAATACGAGAAATACCACCAGCATCTTCTTCAATATGTAATTGTAAAGCTTCAGCATCTGATGTTTCTGCTAGCGTCTCAAGTAACATTGGCCCATGTCCCTCAAAGCTTTCATTATCCACCAAGCCTAACAATGATGCGGCGGCAGAAAACAAACGACCGGCCGCACTCGACTCAGGACAATTTATATTTCGTTGCCAAATTTCTTTTAAGTCAACCAGTGGTACGATATTATTTTTATAATCTATACCCGACTGCCAACATAATGCAGCAGCAACACGCCATGGCTGTTTTGATGTTTTATCTCCACCGGGTAATTTGAAGTTTTTAAAACTTGCCACTCGCTGCCATTCGCCAGGTATTCCCAGAAATGTTTCACCACCCCAAAGAGTACCATCAGCACCAAGCCCTACTCCATCCCAGCTAAAAATTAACCAGTTATTAAGTTTTGCATAATCAAGTGTCAAACTGCTGGCGTGAGCATAGTGATGATAAGTTTTGATAACTGGAAGCTTTGTTTGATAAGCCCATTGAGTACTTGCGAATTCAGGATGTGCGTCGCAAATAATGACTTCAGCTTTTACTTGATATAACTTTTGTAGATCAGTAATGGCCCGCTGAAAGGTTTGATAACTTCGTAAACTTCCAAGGTCGCCGTTATGTGCAGAAATAACTAAACGATTCTCCCAAGCTAAAGCAATCGTATTTTTCATATGCCCACCAACAGCGAGCACAGGTTGCTTCAACTTAAATGGTAAAGTAAATTCAGTGGGTGCAAGACCTCGACCTGTACGTAAGACTTGCGTTTCAAAACTATTATGTAAGATTACCGGATCATCAGCTGGACGAATAATGATTCGGTCATTATGTAAAAAAGCATCGCAAAGTTTACCCAGACGTTTAGTTGCTTCTACATTTCTGGTAATAATAGGTTCACCTGAAATATTTGCCGAAGTGGCAACAAGTGGCTTCTGAAAATAAAAACAGATTAAATGTTGCAATGGCGTGTTTGGCAACATTACACCGAGGCGATTAACGCTTGGGGCCAAATTGTTTGCAATATTGTTATTATTGTTAGGTTTCAATAAAACAATGGGGCGACTGCTCTGTTGTAATAATGCTCTCTCATCTTCACTCGCATCAACATAATTCTCAAGCTTTGATTGTTCCATCATCACTGCAAAGGGTTTATCTGGCCGCTGTTTTCTAATGCGCAGTATGGCGACTGATTCCACTGATGTCGCATCACATATTAAATGATAACCACCAATACCTTTAACCGCGACGACGCCACCTTTTTTTAATACTTTAATACAAGCTTCAAGCGCATGAGAGTTGTTAGTAATACTATTTTCGTTATCGACAAAATTAAGAACCGGCCCGCAGGTTTCGCAAGCAATAGGTTCGGCATGGAAACGACGATCATAGGGTTCTAAATATTCATCTTTACAGCTACGGCATAGATTAAAATCCTGCATGCTGGTATTTTTTCTATCATAAGGTAAAGATGAAATAATTGAATAACGCGGCCCACACTGTGTGCAGTTAATAAAAGGATAGAGATAACGTCGATTATTTTTATCAAACAACTCATTAAGACATTGCTCACAGACAGGAAGGTCTGGCAACACATGAATATTGCTTTCGTTTAATTCATGGCTTTGTTTTATAGAAAATTTCTTATAATTAGAAAGTTTTGTTGATAAAACCTTGTGAAGCTTGGGTTGTGCATTAACAGGCGCATCATTGATAAGTCGTTTACAGAATAATTTAAGCGTTTCTTTATTTGCTTCTGCCGCAATGGTTACTTGGCCAACATTATTAGAAACATAACCTTTGATATGTAATTCTTCGGCTAAACGAAATACAAATGGCCTGAAGCCAACGCCCTGTACAAAGCCAACAATAACTATTTGAATACTGACAATTTCAGTTTGAGTATTTTTTTTTTGTTGAATTAAGCTAAGCATTTATATTAATTCAGTTTCCATTTTGTTGGAATTTATTTCGGCATCCTTAGTAATATTAACGGAGGAGCTTTTTTTAGAGGATTGTTGCATACCACTATTCCACCAAATATGACAGGCTCCTTCATCAGAAACCATGCAAGGGCCAATTGGGTTTTCCGGGTTACAAGGTTTTCCATAGAGGCGACACTGATTAGGGTAAATTTTTCCAAGAACGACATTAGCGCAATCACAACCGGCTGGCATTTCTCCGATACGTTTACGTGTATCATCACTATAGTTTTTATAGTTCAAGCGAGCGTCATATGCAGCATAGTCAGAGGTTAAACTAAAACCGGAACGGGGAATAATGCCAATACCACGCCAATTACTATCTGTGACGTTCATAGTTGTGTTCAAAAAACGTTGAGCAGTCGGATTCCCTCCTGTCTTAACAACATCCTGATAACTGTTATCAAGAAAAATACGATCTTCAAGTTTCTGTCGTAATACAGAATAAAGCGCGGCCAACATACTATCTGACTCAAAGCCGGCAATCGCAACGGGAAGATGATGCTTTCCTACAACAAATTGCCATTCTTCCGGCCCCATCACAGCAGAGACATGACCTGGTGCAACAAGTGCATCAAAGCCCGGTTCACCTGATTCAAGTAACATCGACACTGCTGGCCAGGTAAGTCTGCCAGACAATAAAATAGATAAATTATCGGGTAATCCTTCAGCGATCATCGCTGCAACAGGTGAGGTTGTCGTTTCAAAACCCGCAGCAAAAAATACAACTTTTTTATCACTGTTACTACGCGCAATACTAGTGGCTTCAAGAGGCGAAGCAATGGGTCGAATATCTGCACCACTGGCACGCGCCTCTTCGAGTGTTCGGATATCTTTTTTTGAAACATTGACCGGAACACGTAGCATATCCCCAAAAGCAACCAGGATAATATCTTCATTCAAGGCTAATTGTATTGCCAGAAAAATATCTTCTTCAGGGCAAACACAAACAGGACAACCGGGGCCGGGAATTAGTTCAACATTCTCGGGAAGTAAGCTACGTATACCCGCACTACTAATGGTACGTTCATGTCCACCACAGACATTCATGATTTTTATTTTTTCAGGAATAACTAAATCATTAATTTTTTTCAACCAATGTTTAGCATCATTTAAAGACACAACAAAACCTAGGGATGACTATGATTTTGTATCAAGGAATTATTCGATGACTCAAAATGAAGCTGCGCGCCCTCTTTCTGTATAGCAGGTTTTAATGATTCTCCATTTATGACTCTGTCTTGCTGTAACGCAACTTGTTGTTTTAACCAGTCTACCCACTGCATAAGTCCATCACCATTACGTGATGATAATTCGATAACCGGAGCATCACTCGCAAGCTGTCTTAAATTATGTTCTGCCTTGCTGGTATCGAAATCATCCAACACGGCTAATAGATCCGTTTTTGTTAACAACATTAAATCAGCAGCACGAAACATCACAGGGTATTTTGATGGTTTATCATCTCCTTCAGTTACTGACAACAACGTAACATTAAGATGTTGCCCAAGATCAAAACTTGCCGGACAAACTAAATTACCAACATTTTCTATAAAAACAATATCCAGATCTTTTAACGAGAGATTGTGCACCGCATCGTGCACCATATGAGCATCCAGATGGCAGGCACTACCGGTAGTAATTTGAATAGCGGGTACGCCTTGTTGTCGGATTCGTTCCGCATCGTTTTCCGTTTCGAGATCACCTTCAATAACCGCAATACGAAACTGTTCTTTAAGTTGTTGAATGGTTGTCTCTAATAAAGCGGTTTTACCTGACCCTGGTGATGACATTAGATTAATTGCCAAAACATTATTTTTATCAAAGTGCTCACGATTATGTACGGCAACATGATCATTTTCACTCATTAAATTTTTTAAAACTGAAATTGAGGTGGCACCATTATTAGCTAGCGATAATTTCCCACCGGGTTTAATAAGGTGTTGATTACCACTTGTAACATTGCATCCGCATGTATCACACATAATTGGCCTCCGTTAATTTATTTTTATCAACTTGATTTTCTCTATCTTGATGTTCTCTATCTTGATGTTCCCTATTAAGTTCAACACTGGCGAGTAGCATCTCATCACCACTTACTAAGCGTGTATGATAATCACCACACTGTGTACAAATTAATTTATTTACTGAAACGGTTGAATGAAAACCGCATTGTTTACATTCAACTATAACAGGAAGTTCTTCAATAATAAGTACAGCATGTTCTGCCACTGTTTCTGCTGCAGCAAATGGGAAGGCTTGTTTTAACAAGGGTGCTTCAACCCCTGATAAAGGCCCCACTTGTAATGTAATACTTTCTATTGATACAGCCTGATTTTCAAAAGCAATATCATTTACCTGAATAATTATTTCCTGGCAAATAGCAAGCTCATGCATCTCTAATCACCGCTTCGCCTTCAGTCGCAGCAAGAATTTCATCAAATAACTCCCAAGATGAAAGCGCATCTTTTTCGGTCACTTTTTGTATGGCATAACCGACATGCACCATAACAAAGTCATTGATAGCTAATGCCTCATCTTGAAGCATAAATAAACTAACATCACGCTGAACACCTTTTGCTTCACAGCGAGCAATATAATTATTGATTTCAATAATTTGCATCGGTATAGCTAGACACATTAGTTATCATCCTAAATTCGATTAAATATATATAGTCTACAGAATTATTTGTTTGATCAGGATCAGTAAACACTCGAATAACAATTGAGTCAACAATAATTTCTGGTATATTTCCCCCGTAGATTGCGATGTTTTGCGTGTTCATTTATAAAATAACGTATATGTTTGTTCTTCCTAACGTTGAACACTATAAGAAATATTTATTCTCTAAATAAGGATAATAAATGAAAACGGTGGTACTTGGCTTAGGTAACACGTTACTCTGCGATGATGGCGTAGGCATCTACGCGCTTAAGGAATTACAACGTACTTGGCAAGACAACGATTCAATTGATTTTATCGATGGTGGTACTTTAAGCTTTACTCTTACAGAAACCTTCTATGATGCTGATAATCTTATTGTTATCGATGCAGCACAACTCAAGAGCCCTCCTGGTATCGTTAAAGTTTTTATTAATGATGATATGGATTTATTCGTACGTACAAGTAAGTGTAGTAGCGTACATGAAGTTAGTCTCTCAGAACTACTTGATATGGCACGCTTACTTGAAACATTACCATCACGTCGAGCATTGATTGGTGTACAACCTGACACAGTCGATTGGGCCGATCGACCAACCGACATAGTGAAAAACGCGATTCCTAAAATGTGTCAAGAAGCAAGTAGCTTATTGGAGGCATGGCACTAATGGATGGCATAACTGATATACCTATCATGGTGAAGTATTCTGAAGTCAATGATACAGAATATGAAGTAACCGATAATGTTCGTGCCTTGCTAACTGAAATATCGTCCATGCTTGCAGCACTAATCAATGATGACAAGATTGATTCGATTGATATACATAGCCTGCCTTTACTACCCGGAGAACATGAAGCCATTCAATCAATCCTTGGTCAGGGAGAAATTAATGCTAATTTTAATTCACTTGGTTCAACAACTATTTATGAAACCGCATTAGCTGGCGTCTGGTGGGTAACCCACAATAATGAAAATGATGACTGTATTGCAGAGACAATTGAAATCACAACAATACCTGCGATATTAGAAAGTCAGCTTGCTGACATTGAAGTTGCTTGCGAAGCATTACAAGAACAATTGAATGATTGGGATACAGAACAACAATAAACAATACGTTTAATACAGTGAAGGAGCGATGGAATGAGTGAAGATCAAACGCTGGCTAAATTGCTACTTGAGCAAGGAGTCAGTCGAAGAGGATTTCTTAAATTCTGTGCTGGTCTGGCAACAATGATGGCCTTGCCTGCAAGCATGATACCGACAATTGCTGAAGCATTAGAAAATGCAAAACGCCCTTCTGTTATATGGCTTTCTTTTCAGGAATGCACGGGCTGTACTGAGTCCTTAACACGTTCGCATAGTCCAACTCTCGAAAGTTTAATATTTGACGTCATCTCACTCGATTACCATCATACACTACAAGCTTGCGCAGGCCATTTTGCCGAGCATATTCGTACTGAAGTTATTGAAAAACACTTTGGTAAATATATTGTCATTGTTGATGGTTCTATACCTCTGAAAGATGGTGGTGTTTATTCCACTATCGCCGGCATGACTAACCTGGATATCTTGAAGGAAACGGCCAAAGGCGCTGCAGCAATTATCGCCGTTGGAACCTGTGCTACTTATGGCGGCTTGCCACACGCAAATCCCAATCCTACAGGTGCCGTTGCTGTTAGCGATATCATTAAAGATAAACCCATTATAAATATTCCCGGTTGCCCACCTATACCTGTTGTTATAACAGGTGTATTGGCGCATTTTCTAACGTTTGGAAAAATACCTGAGTTGGATAGTCTCGGTAGACCCCTCTCCTTTTACGGCGATTCTATTCATGACCGTTGTTATCGTCGTCCATTTTATGATCAAGGTAAATTTGCTAAAACCTTCGACGATGAAGGTGCACGCAAAGGCTGGTGTTTATATGAATTAGGTTGCAAAGGGCCGATAACACACAATGCCTGCGCAACTGAAAAATGGAACCAAGGCACAAGCTTTCCTATTCAATCAGGTCATGGTTGTCTTGGTTGTTCCGAACCAGACTTCTGGGATGCAGGCAGTTTTTATAAACCCGTTCCGACGTCACCATCCGATATTGCAAGTAACGTCGCCCCTGCTGTTGCTGTTGGTGCTGCTGCAGGTATTGCTATTGGTTTATCAAACCGACTTAAAAAAGCGCATGCCGCAAAGCAGCATAAAAAAGTAACAAATGATGATTTACAAAGTTAAACGGAGCAACTGATGACAACAATGGAATTATTAACATGGCTTCGTGGGCCAGGCTTAAGTATCTCCATTACAATTATGTTAATTGGAATAACAGTACGTTTACTAGAAATGCTACTGCTTGGACGAAAAAAAGATCTTAGTGAAGCTCGAGACAGTAGCAGTGCAAAATACGGTTGGCGAACCGTCTTTACGCGATCTCTCCCTTCTATGGCATGCCTACAAAAAGTCCCTGTCACTTTTATAACGGGTTATGTTTTTCATATTGGTTTATTTTTAATTGTGTTCTTTTTTGTTCCACATATGTTGCTAATACAAGATGTTATTAATATTAAATGGCCCGGTTTACCTTTCTGGATTATTGATGCGATAACCCTCTTAACGCTTATCGCCATGTTAATTTCTTTATGGTATCGATACTGGGATAAAGTTCGACGTTATCTCTCAACTTTCTCAGACTACTTTGTTTGGACAATAACATTCCTACCGGTATTAACAGGCTATCTTTTATATCACCGTCAATTATTACCTTATAACGAAATGATGGTGATACACATCATAACCATTGAGCTAATGTTAATATTTTTACCTTTTACCAAACTTATGCATAGTTTTACCTTTATATTTTCTCGTTGGTATACCGGTGAAGCGGCTGGACGGAAAGGAGTAAAAATATGAGCGCATCGATAGAACGTGGCATTGCTGCCTTTAAACAACAAATTGATGCACCCATTGCCTCTTTTTTTAATAGTTGTGTTCATTGCGGTATGTGTGCTGAAGCTTGTTTGTTTTATGAATCAACCAAAGATCCTAAATATACACCTATTTATAAACTCGAACCCATGCGCCGAATATGGAAACAGGAATATACTTTTTGGGGGCGATTCGCAAGTGCGCTAGGTATTAGTAAACCTGTTACCGATGATGAGCTTGGTGAATGGCAAGAGCTACTCTATGACAGTTGCACGCTCTGCGGACGTTGTTCACTGGTTTGTCCAGTAGGTAATGATTTAGTATATATGATTCGTAAAGCACGTGAAGGCATGGTGGCGTCCGGTCATGCACCTGAAGGATTAAAAGGCGCAACATCTCGCGCACTATCAATGGGTAGTCCAATGGGCGTAACACCCAAAACTTTTAAAAAACAAGTTCAACATGCTGAAGATGATGTCGGCATTAAAATGCCATTCGACAAGCAAGGTGCTGACTACCTTTTAATAATGTCTTCCTCAGAAATAATGGAGTTTTATGAGTATATTGGCGCAGTAGCCAAAATTTTCAAACAAGCCAATGTCAGTTGGACTTTTTCCAGTGAAGTTTTTGAAGCAACCAATAGTGGCATTCAAATTGGTTCATCAGACATTGCAGCAGAATTAGTTCAACGCATTGTTGATGTAGCTGAAAAGTTACAAGTTAAAAATGTGGTCAGTCCTGAATGTGGCCATGCATATACAGCCATAAAATGGGATGGCCCTAACCTCATTGGTCGCCCATATAAATTTAAAGTTATCCATATCCTTGAATTACTGGAGCAATTACGTCGTGAAGGTCGAATTGAACTTGAAGGCATGGATGATGAAAAGCTCACATTCCATGACCCTTGCCAGATTGTACGACGTGGCGGCGTTGTGCAAGAACCACGTGACTTGCTAAACAGCGTAAGCAGTCATTTTGTTGAAATGCCCTGCCACGGAAAATGGAACTGGTGTTGCGGTGGCGGTGGTGGCGTTAGTGCAAATGATGATGCTGATGAACTTAGATTGAAAACATTTTCGATTAAAAAAAATCAAATTGAAAAAACAGGCGCTAAAAAACTGGTTACTTGCTGCTCTAATTGTCGCAGCATGATTGAAGATGGAATTGAAAAATATGAAATGAATATTGAAGTTGTAGGTTTAACAGAAGTTATAGCCGATCACTTAAAAGAATAACAAATAGGAAATTTAATTATGTCTGAACGTATAGTCGTTGATCCTATCACCCGCATTGAAGGACATTTGCGTATAGAAGCACAAATGGATGGCGAATCAATTGCAGAAGCCTACTCCTCTGGAACCATGGTGCGAGGAATCGAAATTATATTACGCGGACGAGACCCGAGAGACGCTTGGGCTTTTGCTCAACGTATTTGCGGTGTATGTACCTTAGTTCATGGTGTTGCATCGGTGCGTGCAGTTGAAAATGCTCTCGATTATAGCATTCCTAAAAATGCACAACTTATTCGTAATCTAATGATTGGCGCGCAGTTCATCCATGACCACGTTATGCATTTTTATCATCTTCATGCTCTAGACTGGGTTGATGTTGTTTCTGCATTAAAAGCTGATCCAAAAGCGACGTCTCAACTAGCGCAATCAATAAGCCGTTACGCAAAATCATCGCCAGGTTATTTTGCTGACATGCAGAAAAAAATTAGAACGTTTGTTGAATCCGGACAACTGGGTATTTTTCAAAATGGTTACTGGGGACACCCTGCTTACAAGTTACCACCTGAAGCAAATCTGATGGCCGTTGCACACTATTTAGAAGCATTAGCCTGGCAACGCGATGTAGTAAAATTACATACCATCTTTGGCGGAAAAAACCCTCACCCTAATTTTTTAGTAGGTGGTGTACCTTGTGCTATTAGTATCGAACCCGGTCATCAAGGCAAAGGTAAAGGGCCTCATTACCGTGGAGGAACCGGTGCAACAGCATTAAATGATAAAGGCCTTGCCGTTATTAAAAATGTAATTGATGGTATGCGCCAGTTTGTCGATCAAGTTTATCTACCCGACACACTAGCCATTGCCGGTTTTTATAAAGACTGGGCAAGCCAAGGTGAAGGTGTCGGTAATTTTTTATGTTATGGCGATTTCCCTGAAGATGGTACCGATGACATAAGCAAACTACTCGTACCTCGTGGCGTCATTCTCAATAGAGACATATCGACTATACACGAGCTTGATCTCAATGCTGAAGATCAAATTGAAGAGTACGTTTCTCATTCATGGTATGACTACAAAGACGGTAAAGACAAAGGCCTACACCCTTATGATGGTGAAACCGAACTCAATTACACCGGTCCCAAACCGCCATACGATCACCTCAACGTTGACCAATCCTATTCTTGGTTAAAGTCACCACGTTGGAAAGGTAAACCCATGGAAGTTGGACCATTAGCTCGTATGTTGATGATGTACGGCAAAGGTAACCCACAAGTTATAGAACTGGTAGATTACACCTTGAAGACACTTGATGTCCCTATCAGCGCATTATTTTCGACATTAGGTAGAACCGCGGCACGTACACTAGAAACAAAAATCTTTGCAGACAAAATGCAAGACTGGTATGACCAGCTTGTAACTAACATCCGTGTTGGTGACGTACGTACCTTTAATGAAAAAAAATGGGATCCTTCAAGCTGGCCATCAGTTGCTAAAGGTGTCGGTTATACAGAAGCACCTCGTGGTGCACTTGCACATTGGATAGTGATTAAAGATGGCATTATTGATAACTATCAAGCCGTCGTGCCTAGTACATGGAATGCAGGCCCACGGGATCATAAAGGACAGAGCGGTCCTTATGAAGCTGCTCTCAAAGGTCACAAACTACATGACCCTAAACAGCCCATAGAAATTCTACGCACCATTCACAGCTTTGACCCCTGCATAGCCTGTGCAGTGCATGTAACCGACCCTGATGGGGAAGAATTAATTAAAGTTAAAATACAATAAGGAAAAAAATATGAAAAATAAAATATTAAATCTTATAATGTTTGTGTTAGCCAGTTTAATGATACCAGCTACAAGCTTTGCTCACCTAGAGCATGGAAGTAATAGTCTATTCCATAGCCACTACGGGTTTGATAATATTTTTATCGTATCTAGTATCGGTGTTTTAATCAGTCTTATCGCTTACTATATTTACAAAAAGAAGTTATCAAAATAAATTAAACTTGATAGTGGTCTATAACCACAGCAGACGAATGAGCTCGAACGTAAATGGTGCTGAAGTACTCTAATATACTTTTTAAAATGTTTCCCATGGGTAGCCAATTATAACCGACACTTCAGTGCCTTCGTCTCCAGTTGCAACATCTGCACGAAAGACTAAACCCGATGCTGTTACCATTCGTGCACCAATACCATACGATTCTTTCCATACATCACCAACACGACTTTCAATGTCTTCAATAGAACCTCGTTCATAAAAGAAAGCTAATTGAATCGTTGTTCTTACGTCTTTAGCTATCCAGATATCAAAAGGTGTAAATTCGTCGGTAATATTCCATCTTAATTCAGCACCTAAGAACAATAAATGAGAACCATTAAATCGTCCGTCAGGGTAAGAGCGTAAACGTCCCCATCCCCCTAAGCTTGATACCGACCCATAAGTATTGTTAGCAATAATGTTATTAATAACTTGAGTACACTGAAGTTGTTCACTCGCCGAAAGACTAGCATCACTGCAATTTAAACCTTGTTGTGATTCAATAGTAGAAAAGTCTGTTTCACCTAACCGGGTTACCGTTGCATCAGCTTTAAAAGCATTAAGTGCAATGGTTGAGCGTTTACCAATAGGAATGTAACCCGATATATTATGCTCGGTTTGATAAAATCTGGAAGTTTGTTGCCCCGACCTATCATCCCACCAACGAGAGACTTGGTATCGAAAACCACGTCGAGGGTCTTGATAATCGTCAGTTAAATCAAAACGGAATCCAAGCGTGTATAACGTTGAGCTATTATCATCCGCATTATTAGCAATCTGAATAACTTGACCGTCTTTATTACGAATTTCAGCTAGGTTAGTTTTACTCGACAAAACGCCGCCATACATTTCGAACATGCGTTCATACCAAGTACCGGTTAAACGTAGTCCATAAAACTCGTTATCTTTTATGTTTAACACCGAGTAATCATTTTCATCACCCAACATTCCTCGTTGATTATAACTTCGTACTGCAGCATCTGTTAAATATTGCGCACTTACATCGAGTATTAAGCGATTAGAAATTAAATGGTTATCTAGCGAAACCATGCCCACACCTTCAATATCGCCTGTTAAAGCAAAACCAATAACATCTGAATGTGTACCCGCAATATTGTTATAAGCACCACCAATGAGCAACCCCTCGCCTACACCTGGCAGGCTATATGGAATGGGAGCAATATAATAACCGGGATCTTTAGAGAATTGATCTTTACGACGTTCAGCCGAAAAGGCATTGCCAACAAAAAAGCAAAAACACAATAAAGAAATAAGAATAAAACGCGCGAATTTAATATATTCCATCATACCGTCGCTTATATAAGATTTAGCTTATTGTAATGCTTTTTAAAATATAAGGAAATGTATTCAGATCATTAATAGCAAAAACCATAAGGGCGTCGTAGATAAATCTAAAAATTTAAATTCACTTCATATATTAAAGCAAACTGTATTCCGGCCTAAATAATCTGACTGTATTACTCAAGTAAAAAGCCACCTTAAAAAATTAAGGTGGCTTGTCTTTTTTAACTCAATCTATCTTACACGCGCCCCCCAATACACTGTTTGAGTTAACGTTGGAACAGAGTAACCTCGAATGCGAAGCTTCCATGTACCAGTTGCTAAACTTCCAGAATAACGAACCCGCTCAAATACACTTGGAATAGAAAGACTCGAATCCATTGTTGCTCCAGTTGGTGATATTAAAGAAACATCAAGATCGTTATGCGATTGCCCTGATGTTTCAGGCCACCACAGCGAACCTTCGATTTTAGATTTACCTGAACCAACATAAATTGGAATATCAATCGTTCCACCATTCGATGCAACCGTCTTACCCCAATAACCTGTACCGCCCGTTGGCATAACTATTTTACCAGCGCCACTTGTATTGTTAAATGGATAAGGTTGTTGTCCCGCTAAAATTAAATGCGAATAAACTTGCCCGGGATCGATAGAACCTGAACCACCGCGCAACCAATTACGCATTAATGCTGCTGCACCCGATGCGTATGGCGTTGCTCCACTTGTACCACCAAAACTTTTAGTGGCAACATCAGAACTTGCACTTGCAGTTTTAGTATTCGTTGGTGCTTGAATATCAGGTTTAAATCGATTATCCGATGTTGGCCCACGACTTTGACTGGATACTTGGTTACCACTTGCTACATCAAAATTACCCACACCCAATACACGGTGCGCATTTGCAGGCGCATTAACCGTACCACTGGATGAACCATTGTTACCGTTAGCAGCAATAATAACCGCTCCTGCATCAAAAGCATTATCCGCTGCTGTTGAGATAACACTATTCATATTACCGCCACCTTGCATCTCTGCAATTATAACGCGGTCTATAACGGCAACGGCTTTTTCAAACGCTTTAACAACCGCAGTAGAATTCAATCCACCACAACCTGAAGGATAAACTTTAAAACTATCCAAGGTAATGCCCGTTACTCCTCGATACAAATTACCAAGGTTATTATTACCCGTTACAATCGCAGCGGTAGACGTACCATGGTTCCAACAGTCATCGGTAATATCAGGAACATTATCACAAGTACCGTCAGTACAATCATAGCGAAAGTCTATATTACTTGGGCTATTAAACTGAGTGTGGCTAAAGCGCAAACCCGTATCAAGTAAACCAATATAACCCGAGGTTTGACCAAGATTAAAGTATGGGTCACTAACAATAACCTGCCGACCATCCTTAACTTCTTTAGCAGGTGGTTTTTCACCGCCAGATTCAGGTTCTATGTACATTAAGTTTGGGTAACTTTCTATTATTTTTTTAGTCGCACCTATTGGTACATTTACGACTAAACTATTCACTAACCAGAAAGTATCAACCACTTTCGCGCCGAAACGATCATGTAACTCACGCCCAAGGCTTTGTTGTGTTTTATAACGCTTTTCTTTTACTCCATCAATCATTGATGCCGTGAGTTTTAAAATACGTTGATTCTCTTCAGAATCACGCTTTAAATCTTCACGTGGATTAGGAAAACGGGGAATGGTGATATTATCCTTAAAGGTAAGGATTAAATTTTCCATATCATTCGGGTCGCGTTTTGCCAACCACGACTCCAAGAGTGGATGTATTTTTGAAGGTTTTTGTTCAGGTTTAGGATCAGGCTTAACTTTTTTAAAGCGTACATTCGTAAATGAACGTTCTGATAACTCTTTAACTCGAACTTTACCCGGAATTTTCTCATTAAATTCTGCCGAGTAAATGAGGTTAACAGGATCTTCATAAGGTGATAGATTTGATGCCGCTTCTACCGAAATAGTTGATGCCGCAATGGTAACTGCTGTTGTAAATAGCAGCGTAGGCTTTATTCCATTAATCATAATTTGTCTCCATTATTGATATTAGTTTATATGTTTAGAAACGTTGTTCATAAACACAGTGTCAATATAGTTTTATTTAGATGGAGATTCTTTGTAACAATAAAGTTATGAAATGCAAAAAAATAACAAATGGTGCCAGAATAATATGTAAGAGTAATACTGTACAACACGCTTCGTATTTCACTCAGCATTTCTTGAGAGCATGCTAAAGGCAACAAACTAGCTGCGACAATATGCCACATTGTTCAGGTTTTGAGTACCGTTTAATATAGATAGATACTCACGTTTCACACAGCCATCAACCCATAAATTTTTAACTTCTTTTTATTAATAGGAGCACGATTATGAAAAAATATATTACTTTACTATTAGTTACATTGCTTTATGTCAGCACAACGTCAATCAGCTATTCAGCCGAAGTTGAAAAGAAACTTTTTGTTAGCTTAACAACAGATAATCTTGATCGCGCAGCGATGGCAGTTGGAATTAGTAATAAAGTGCTAAGCACAAAGAAAATGCCGGTAACCATTTTTTTAAGTGCTCAAGGCGTCAGGTGGGGTGACAAAAACATCCCACAGAACAGATATGTTAATGGTAAAACAATACCTGAGATGTTACAGGGGTTTATTAAATCCGGTGGCCAGGTAATTATCTGTAAAATGTGTATGAAAAATGTTGGTGGCCTGAAGAAAAGCGAGGTTATAGACGGTATCAAGTTCACTGGAACACTTACAGCACTATTTGCTGATAACACGACTGTATTAAGTTACTAAATAAAATCTAGCGCCTATCTCTAACCCACACATTGAGAGAGGAACTATTTTTTATAAAAATAAAAAGCCTGCATTTGCAGGCTTTAATTACCCAAGACATAAAAGAGTCGCTTAAGGACACTCTTTCTCTGACTCTATTTACTCTAACTTAACTTGATCTGGCCAGTCGCCCAAAGGAAAAGGATGCTCTTCACTATTGTAGGTTAAAAATATCATAATCTGGTAATTATATGTACTTAAGCTTTGTCCAAAATGAATAAGTTTTTTATTGGTTTCAGCGGTAAACAAAACAGTTAAAAACTGAAAAATTATAACAACTAAAGCAACAAATTTTGCCACGCCCAAAAAGAACATGAATATCAGCATATAAAATCCACGTAACCACACGCTTCTATCTTTATAAGATTTCGTTGTATCGTCTATCTTGTCTATCTCGTCATTCATGATGTATTCCTTTCATTAATTACGCAATATATTATATTGAGTTTACAATCTAAATGTTATGTGTTTTAAGTAAACGGAGTCAAGTATTACTATTCACATAAAGAAAAATAAGATGCGCAATATAATATCAAATAGGTTTAGCAACTTTCATCCTAGTGCTAGAAAAATTTCTCACTAACCCAGTTTTAGTTTTTACTAATCCGGTCCCCAAAGTAGCTCATCAAGACCCTTACCATCGTTAGGATAGACAGGTACAACTTTTCCGTTAGTAAACTGTACGCCCTCGCCCTCCAGCAAGCTACGCTGCTTTTTATAAGCATCACTACCCACATCAAAGGCAAGCGTACGATTAGATCTCACAACGCGGTACCACGTTAATTGCTCAGGTGATCGGCTCATCGCTTTACTCACCATGCGCGCATGACGTGGAAAACCTGCTGCCCGAGCCACTTCGCCATAGCCCATAACTCGGCCACTGCTAATACTGGAAACCACTTTCCAGATTGCTGTATCGAATTTATTTTGTAAGTCAGACATAAATCATTTAGGAATCTTTGACTAAGTGATAAGTTTATAGTTATTCTTTTTTAAACTATTTCTTTTAGTACTTTTTAGTATTCACACTCTACTTTTTAATTAATTTTATAATGGCTTGTTGAATATCAGAGTGATCAAATTCACGGCCACCTATAGCGCGGTATATCATAGTGCCATTGGGATCAATAATGTAAGTTGTCGGCAAGCCTCGAACATTCCAGGGCGACATAGACTTAGCTTCCGGATCAAACAACATTGGAAACGTGGGTGAAGGTTCAACCTGACCTAAAAAAGAGAATACCGTATCGACATCTTCACCAATATTTACCGCTAACACCACAACGTTTTTATCTTTTGTTGCAAGATGTAAACGTTCTAATGAACCCATTTCACGACGACATGGTGGGCACCATGTTGCCCAAAAATTAACTACCACCACCTTACCTTTCAAATCTTTAATATCAATTATTTCATCGTCTAAGTTCTTCAACCGAAGGCTTGGCGCGTTAATAACTTTTTTAAGAGTTGTAAGCTTGTGAGTTAAAGGGGGCAGCTCGGCAGCTATCCCCTTTCCAACTACTAAAAAAATCGTAATTGTTATCAATATGCCTAAGGGCATGGATAGTTTATTTAGCACATTGTACTCCTTGTAATGTTGCCTCATAGGCTTTACCTTTTATATCCCAACGTGCAGTTATAGTAAATTGACTACTCGCAGGTAGCCCAATGGATAACATTCCCTGATTCCAATCCCCTCCCGGCTCATATTCTTGTTCGGGTGGAAATTGTGCCCAGCGAAAAGCAACTAATGAGGATTGTTTCGTTGTTTTAGTCGTTAGTTTTTTTACCCATTCATTAACAGGCAGCAATGAATGTGGCTTACCATTAAATTGTACCGGCCAGTTTTTACTTATAAAGTGAATAGTACCTGCTGCATTATCATTTCGTAATACAGCCATATAAACGCAAGATGAGATGTAAGGTTCTATTTGTTGCAGTGTAAACCCGCGGTTTACATAAAAGGCTTTAGCTTGTTCCGGTAAAATTTGTGTTAATGAAAAATGAACGCCGTCACGGCTAATACTCCATGTTCCTGCTCCAGTGGTTTTATTAAAATCCACTGCTTGTGGTGTATCAGCAAAACAGGATAAAGAAAATAGCCCGACGGTTAATGTTATTATATTTTTTATCATATTCATTTTAATATTATTTTATACAATTCAATATATTATTTCATTTTATTTTATCAAAGTTAATCAAGATGGCTGTGTAGTTTGTTTCTGAAAATTAGCAGTAATTGAAATGTTATGTGCTTTCACTAAACAGAGTCAAGTAATAATATACAGATAAAGATAAAGATAAACTAAAATGTTAAATGTAAGGCCTCACCCCATTAGCATCTAATAATGGTTTGATGTAGTGTTGAACGGAAAGCTGGCGCGATAAAAATCACCATTTGTTGTTTTCACCCATAGCAATAAAACAATTTGGTGTCGAACACATTCTGTTCTCATTTTAACTTTGAGTTTCTTTGGGTGGTTTTTAGTTTTTTTAATATAGCTAAAAACAGTAACCGGCTCATTAGCACATTTTTTAAAATACAATCCATCGTAGGAGTAATTGTTTCCACCTGCGTTTAAAAGCAGAACCTTTTCAACATTTTTTGCATCAAACTTTAGTGTGATAGGTATGCCAAATTTTGGTTGATCGCTAATCTCTTCGCCTATTATTTCTACACCGCTTATATGTGCTTCTGTTTTGCTAATTGATTGACCGAAGAATTTTTCAAACGCTACCTCAACTTTTGTCGAGTAACTAAAATCCATTTTATCGGCACTAGCATTTGTAACATAATGCACTTAATATGATGAAAATCGGATTTCTCATCTTCTATATGCTCCTTTTGCTCCTACCTTCATAGGTATTTTTGGATTACTTTCACTTACAGTATCGAAACCTTTAGGGTGATCTTTTCCTGTAATAATATTAATTGTTGTTGAACCTTGACGATAAGTATAACGGGGTTCGTACCCATTTTTCATTCGAATAGGATTTTCATTGTTAATAACAACCATTCTTTCATCTTTAATGCTAATAAGTGTTTTACCCGTTTTGTTTTTCCTAAAAAATCGAGTGTGTCCCATTTCATGATGAATAATAGCGGGATAGTATTTTTTTTCGCCACCCGGATAAGGTCTACTATAAGGGAATATTGACCAATCACCACCGTTCTGCGGACACTATCTCGCGTTTTCCGTGATAATCACCTATCAGCTCTGATTTAAACTGGCGATATGGATTTCTTCTTTCGTCTTGCATCAGATACATATTCTCTGCTTAACCACAGATATTTTAAATATAGTAACGATAAAGATAAACACAAAGGAGTATCGATTTTAATTCGGGCCAAAGAAAAAATACCGACTTCGGTATTCTTTTGGAGATAAACCAGTATATTTCTTAAACATTCGTCTAAAATAACTAATATTTTCATAACCAAGCCTAATGGCAATTGATTCAAATGAGCTATTTTCTTGCTCAAGAAACCATTTTGCTTTTTCCAGCTTAAGCTTTTGTATGTATTGTACGGCAGTTTCATCTGTTGCA
>Ga0316205_10000647_pt1 | contig 58194 bp, 51 predicted proteins | sample 3monthpyrite_MG_FD_204941 | JGI IMG/M metagenome (GOLD analysis project Ga0316205, IMG submission 204941) | Microbial mat bacterial communities from mineral coupon in-situ incubated in ocean water Damariscotta River, Maine, United States -... | ecosystem: Environmental > Aquatic > Marine >...
GCTTTTTGTTCAGGTAAAACTTCAGCCTGAAACTGATCGATGTTCAGTTTTTCAGCCACGGCCTGCGCTGTGGTTTTACTATCTCCAGTTAACATAACGACATGAATCCCTTCAGCGTGTAAATCTGAAATGGCTTTCGCTGTGGTTATTTTAATTGGATCAGCCACGCCAATTAAACCGGCCGCTTTACCATCAATGGCAACCAACATTACCGTTTGACCTTCAGCTCGATGTTTATCTGCTTGCGTTGATAAATCCTCAGCAGCAATATTTTGACTTTGTAATAGCTTGGTATTGCCCAGCGCAACTTTATGGCCATCAACATCGCCAATAACACCTTTACCCGTTATTGACTGGAATTTTTCTGCCCGAACCAATGTAATGCCTTTTTCTTCTGCGCCGTTAACTATGGCTTCTGCTAATGGATGCTCAGATGCGCGCTCCAAACTGGCAACCATTTTAAGTAGTTGCGGTTCATCAAAATCACCCGTAGTAATGACAGAAACTAATTTTGGTTTTCCTTCTGTCAGTGTTCCGGTTTTATCCACCACCAAAGTGTCAACTTTTTCCATAATTTCCAGCGCTTCGGCATTTTTAATTAACACACCTTCCATAGCGCCACGACCGGTTCCCACCATGATGGATATAGGCGTAGCAAGACCCAATGCACATGGGCAGGCAATAATTAACACTGCAACAGCATTAACTATCGCGTATGCCATTCTTGGCTCGGGGCCCCATAAGCCCCAGATAATAGAAGTTAGAATAGCAATGAGAACTACAACAGGTACGAATATACCCGATACTGTATCCGCCATTTTTTGAATGGGGGCACGTGAACGTTGTGCTTCAGCTACCATATTTATAATTTGTGATAACAGTGTATCGGAACCGATTTTTTCAGCTTTCATTAACAGACTGCCAGTACCATTTATTGTGGCACCAATTAATTTTTCGCCTAACATTTTTTCTACTGCAAGCGGCTCACCAGTAACCATGGATTCATCCACATTGCTTGTACCATCTGTTACTGAACCATCCACAGGGATTTTTTCTCCTGGGCGAATTCGTAATACATCGCCTACCTGTACCTGTTCCAGAGGAATATCCTTTTCAATACCGTTTTCATAAACAATACGCGCTGTATTAGGAGCAAGACCCAATAACATTTGAATTGCAGCATTGGTTCTGGAACGTGCACGCAATTCAAGTACCTGCCCCAATAAAACCAACGCTGTAATGACTGCTGCTGCTTCAAAATATACTGAGACAGTTCCACCTTGATGCACCATAGCTAGTGGAAATATTCCTGGAAATAATAACGCCACCACACTGAATATCCAGGCAACAGAAACACCTAAGCCTATCAAGGTAAACATGTTTAGATTACGAGTGATAACGGATTGCACACCACGCACATAAAAAGGCCATCCACCCCAGAGCACAACAGGTGTAGCTAAGCCAAATTCTATCCATTGAACGGTCTTCATCGAAAGAGCTGCGGGTAGTAATGTAGGCATTAAATCCGCAATCATCGCAAGAATGAATACAGGAATTGCTAATATTGAGCTTATCCAAAAACGTTGACTCATATATATGAGTTCTGCATTACTTTCTTCTACAGAAATTGTCATCGCCTCAAGAGCCATACCGCATTTAGGACAATTACCAGCTGTTTTTTGTTGTACATCTGGATGCATTGGACACGTATATAATCCTGAATCATTAATTTCTGTTTTAACTTGATGATTGTTATCATGTTTATAGATATGCTGCTCAAGTGGGTGAGTATATAGCGCTGGAGTCTCTATAAACTTTCGCTGACAAAATTCACTGCAAAAATAATAACGAATAAAGTCATAATCAGTTTTATAAGTTGAGCTTTGTTTGACATTCATACCACAAACAGGATCAACACTCATACTTGCGTCATTATTAGCCATGTAACTTAATCTCCAGAACACATCAAATTGAAGTTGTACTGATACGATAGATAAAGTGTAACCAAGGACACATAACTGAAGGCTTACACAAAGATTAAATATATTTAATCTTTGTGTAAGCCTCAATAAATATGCTTTATGTCATGATATCCATCAACGTAAGCTCTTTTTATAGAAAGAAGTTAGCAACTTATGGAGAATACGAAGATGGTAAATGAATATGGTATGGGATTAATTGCGATGATAGTTTTTTGGGGGTTAATTTTCACATTGATTATATGGCTAATTTTTACATTAATTAACAACAGAACCGATTATCATTCAGATTTTAGACGTATGAATGCTCAAGAGATTAACGAATATCGATATAAACACGGTGAGATCAACAAGATAGAATACGAAAGAATAAATTATTTATTATCTTCCAATAATAAATCAACTTACAAACAATTAATCTAGTAGTTATAGACTTAATTACATTACTTAGTAATGGTTTATAACTTTCTGATTACCCTGCCGATCAAATTCATACACATCATAGGGCTCCACCGTTATGCTTTCCATACCAGGTGACCCCAACGGCATTTTGGGAACCGACAATCCAATTACATCTCGCTTTTCAGTCAAGAGCTTTCTAATATCGCTAGAAGGCACATGTCCTTCAATAACATAGCCATTGATTACTGCAGTGTGACAAGAATTTAATTTAACTGGCACACCTTTATCTCTCTTTATTTTACCCATATTTACTGCGTTGACGGATCTCACTTTAAAATTATTATCTCTTAAATGTTCAATCCATTTATTGCAACAATCACATGTAGGGGCCTTATAAACTGTTACAACATCTAATTCACTATCATCAATTTCACGAAAATATGTGAAATATAGGTTGATAACGACAAATACAATGCCAAACAGTAAAAGAGACGGAATGTGTAAATTATTCTTTCTATCTCTTTTACTTACGGTATTGTTTTGCATCTTTCGTCGAATTCTTTTTTTGGACGGCACGATGCTTTCCTTTGATGAACAAATACTAGATCTTTGTTTATCAGCTTAGTTAAGTCTAAAAAGACTCTTACCTCGCCACTAGAATATTAGCTTTCATTCCAGCTTCATAATGCCCAGCTACATGGCAAGCTACTTCTATATTATCTAATTTTGCAAACTTCCAAATAATTTCACCTGTCTCATTTGGAGCCAGAGATAAAACATTAGGATCTTTATGTTGCATGTTTGGCATAGCTTTCATCATCGTCGCATGCTTAAACTGCTCTTCGATACTACCAATAGAAAATTCATGACGAAGATTTCCTGTATTTGTCACAATAAAACGAATTGTCTCACCCGCCTTTACCTTAATTTTATCCTGATCATAACGCATACTATCCATGGCCTTGATTTTTATAGTCCTATTTACTTCTGAAATTTTCCCAGGTTGGCCCGCTTCAAACTTATGACTTTCTTGCACTTGCATATCATTATGACCACCGTGCGAATGATGACCTTCACCAGCAAAAGCATTAAAAGATAATGTTGTAAGGGCTACACTTATAAATAAATTTATTTTCATACTAATTTTCCTAGAGGGTTAATTTTTAATAGCAAATGATTTCCAAAGCATAAATATCACTGGAATCACTAATAAGGTTAAAATAACAGAACTCAACATACCGCCAATCATTGGTCCTGCAATACGTTGCATAACTTCGGAACCTGTTCCTTCTCCAAACATAATTGGAATCAAACCAACAATGATTGCCGCCACGGTCATCATAATGGGACGCACACGTTGTCCAGCTCCTTGCAATACTGCTTGCTTGACATCCTCTTTAGTAAGTTCTCGGTTTTCCTGTTTTACATTTTCACATGCTCTAAAATAAGCTTGATTAAGGTAAACAAGCATTAACACACCTATTTCGACTGTAACACCAGCAAGTGCAATAAAACCTACCCCAACAGCAACTGACATATCGTAATTAAGCAGGTACATCAGCCAGATGCCACCAATTAAGGCAAATGGTAGTGTTCCCATAATGATAAGAACTTCAACAATATTTCGAAAATTTAAATACAGCAATAGCATAATGATAGCCAGTGTTAAGGGTACTACTACACTAAGACGCTCTTTTGCACGAACCATATATTCATATTGGCCAGACCATGCAATAGAATAACCTGCAGGTAGCTCAACTGATTCAGCAACTACTTTTTGCGCTTCTTCGACATAAGAACCTAAATCACGACCTTCAATATCAACGAGTGTCCATCCATTGAGCCGCGCATTTTCACTTTTAATTGCTGGTGGACCATCTTCTACCCGAATATCAGCAACATCTGCCAATGCAATGCGTTTATTATTTTTAGTAACAAGTGGCAGCAAGCGAATATTTTCAACTGAATCTCTATATTCTTGCGGGTACCGAAGATTAACTGGGTAACGCTCAAGTCCCTCAACAGATTGAGTTATATTCATTCCACCAATAGCCGTTCGGACAACCTGTTGCACATCAGAAATATTTAAACCATATCGAGCTGCTTTATCACGATCAATATCAACTTTAATATAACGTCCACCTGCAACACGCTCTGAATAAACTGAAGCAGTACCATCTACATCTTTTAAGACCTGTTCAAGACGCTTACCTATAGTCTCAATTTCTTTTAAGTTCTTTCCCGAGACCTTAATGCCTACGGGGGTTTTAATACCCGTGGCCAACATGTCAATTCGCGTTTTAATGGGCATTACCCATGCATTTGTTAATCCCGGAAAATTCACTAAGGTATCCAACTCTTTACGCAAACTGGCCGAGGTAACACCTTCTCGCCATTCACTACGTGGTTTTAATTGAATAACTGTTTCGATCATGGTTAAGGGTGCAGGATCGGTCGCTGTTTCAGCTCGGCCTATTTTACCAAACACTGATTTGACTTCTGGAACCGTCTTAATAAGTTTGTCAGTCTGCTGTAAGAGCTCACGCGCTTTACCAATTGAAATTCCCGGATAAGTCGTAGGCATGTACATTAAATCGCCTTCATCTAAAGGTGGCATGAACTCACTACCTAATTTAGATGCCGGCCATAAACCAATTATCAAGATAACAAACGTCATAATGATCATTGCTTTTGGACGTTGCAGTGCACCTTGTATAACTGGCCGATATGCTGCGGTTACTAAACGATTCAAAGGATTCTCGTGTTCGGGGCGAATGTTTCCACGAACGAAATACCCCATTAGTACCGGCACTAGGGTAATCGCTAAACCAGCAGAAACTGCCATCGCATATGTTTTTGTAAACGCTAATGGGGCAAACAATTTACCCTCCTGAGCTTCTAGAGTGAATACGGGTAAAAAGCTCATAGTAATAATTAATAATGAGAAGAACAGTGGTGGCCCAACTTCTTTAGAGGCTTCTGAAATAATCTGCCAACGATTGCTATCTGTTAAAGGTGTTTTTTCAATATGCTTATGTACATTTTCAATCATCACTATCGCACCATCAACCATAGCTCCAATTGCAATAGCTATACCACCTAGCGACATGATATTTGCATTGAGCCCTTGTGCATGCATAATGACAAAAGCACCTAATATTCCGATTGGTAAACTAAATATAATCACCAGAGACGAACGAAAATGGAAAAGAAATAATGCGCAAATAATGACAACGACAATAAACTCTTCAATTAATTTTTCATATAAATTATCAACCGCATGGTTAATCAGCGTTGAACGATCATAAGTCGGTATAATTTCTACACCTTCCGGCAATCCTTTCTTTAGTTCATTTAATCTTTTTTTAACTAGCTCAATAGTTTTCTGAGCATTCTCACCAAATCGCATAACAACAAAAGCACCAACAACTTCGCCTTCACCATTTAACTCAGCGATGCCACGGCGCATTTGTGGCCCTATAATCACATCGGCAATATCCTTGATTTGCAATGGCGTGCCATTATCGTTAAGACCCAGGGGTATTTTTTTAATATCATCTATTTTTTGAATGTAGCCTGTAGTTCGAACCATATATTCGGCTTCGCCCATTTCCACAACAGATGCACCTGATTCTTGGTTACCTTTTTTTAATGCCATCTTTATATGATTTAAAGTTAATCCATAGGCGCGTAGCCTTTCAGGATCAACTACGACCTGGTACTGTTTTACCATGCCACCAACAGTGGCAACCTCAGAAACACCAGGAACAGTCTGCAATTCATATTTTAAAAACCAGTCCTGCAGGCTTCGTAATTGAGAAATATCATGCTTACCTGTTTTATCGACCAGTGCATACGAATATACCCAGCCGACACCTGTTGCATCTGGACCCAATTTAGATTTGGCTTCAGCTGGTAGACTGGATGCTACTTGACTTAAATATTCTAAAACTCGTGAACGTGCCCAGTACAAGTCCGTACCTTCTTCAAAAATAATATATACATATGAATCACCAAAGAAGGAATAACCGCGAACAGTTACCGCTTTAGGTACCGATAACATGGCTGTTGTTAATGGATAAGTAACTTGATCCTCGACGACTTGCGGCGCTTGTCCAGGATAAGATGTTTTTACAATTACCTGTACGTCAGAAAGGTCAGGTATAGCATCAATAGGTGTTTGTTTTACTGAATACAAACCTGCAGCAAGCAATATAAACGTTACCAATAAAACAAAAAATCGGTTACGAATAGACCAATCAATAATTGAAGCAATCATTACTCTACCCCTGACATATCAATATCAACGATCTCAATAGATCCATCTTGTTTTTTATCTACCAAAAAACGTATTTTTTGATTTTCTTTAAAAGGGTTTAGATCAATAGTGCTGATAACAGGAAAGTCCATCGTCATGTCAGGCCAACCCCATGCTTCAACTGGAGCATGTTCTATAGTCAACATGTTGTGCCCTTTCATTATGTTTTTAATAGAGCCATCTAACCAAGCCTGATTATTATTTTTAATTTCATTAATTGGAGAATCAATCAACATTTCTATATCAATAATTTCAGTTTCTCTATTTTTATGGTCCTTTATTAAGAATTTAAATTTCTTACCTACAGAAAGTGCGCTAATATCAAGAGATTTATTGATAAACAAATCCATAATCATTCCGGGCTGTCCCCAGGCATCAATCGGTCCATGTTCGACTGTAAGCATATTATGTTCAGGCATAATCGATAAAATTGAACCCTCAACCCAAACACCCTCATCTTGAATCATTGAGTTATCGTTTTCATCTATAACCATGCGATCAAAGGAAGCTGTTAGGCTAGATTCGGAATCTATTAAGAATTGAGCGGATGTGACAATTAAGTCATTCTCATTAACACCTTTGAGTATTTCGACGAATTCGCCACTTTCAATGCCTGTTTTAATAACTACAGACTTATAACGACCACCACCTAATGCCTTGACTATACGTTGCATTCGGCCATTTCGAATAATGGCTTCGCGTTTAACAAACAAAGCATCATTTTTATATTCACTAGCAATGAGCAGTTTTGCAAACATATTGGGCTTCAGATAATGGCCTAAATTATCAAAGCGTATACGAACACGTAATGTGCGTGTCTTTTTATCTAAAACTGGATAAATATAATCCACTTTTCCTTGCCATGTTTTATGAGGAAATGACTCTAGAGTCATGTTTACATCTTGGTTTTTTTTAACCCATCCACTTTGTCGCTCAAATATTTCTGCAATAACCCAAACAGTATCGAGTTGACCAATACTCATTATTTCTGTGGCAGGCTTAATAAACATTCCCTCACGTACATTTAGTTTATTTATAAAACCATCATGCTTTGCATAATAAGTTATTGTCTTGGTGGATTTTTTTGTTTGTTTTAGGTTTTTAATTTTCTCAGGTGCAACTCCTAAGGAGATTAATCGGTCTGCTGATGCACGAATTAAAAGTTTATTATTGCTCTTTAGAGCAGTTATATACTCTTCCTGAGCATTAACAAGCTCAGGACTATACAACTCAAATAATTTTTGACCTTTCGTGACCTCGTCACCAGCTGATTTAACGATCAACTCCTCAATCCAACCATCAACACGAGAATGAACATCAGTTAACTTATCTTCATCAAAGTCAACATAACCTACAGTATTAATTTTTAAATCGAGCTTACCTTTTTCAACTTTTGACGTACGAACACCTAGATTATTCTCAACAATAGGAGATATTTTTACGACAGCTTCATCTGATTCATCACCATCTCCACCATAAAATGGAACTAGGTCCATTCCCATTGGCGACTTACCAGCTTCATCTCGACGATAATTAGGATCCATAGGCGCTACCCAATAAAGAGGCTGTTTTTCATCGCTTGCTGAAGATTTATCACTATCATCAAATAAAGCCCGACTAAAATATCCTGCGGCTAAACCAATACTTAAAAACACAATCGCAGGTAATGCTAATTTATTCATCTTTAAACCTCAGCTGACAATGATGGTAAATAATACAAAATTTTTGATTTTGCTTTTAATAAATCAATTCTTATACGCATATTATCTAATCTTGCATTCAGATCATCAATATACGCCCGCATGACATCAGAAAAATCTGCTCTTTTGGACTGATAGGCTAGCAATGCAGCTTCTGCCTGTTGTTTTGCCTGCGGCAAAAGCAATGATTGATAAAGCTCATATCTCTTTTCCAACTGACTTTTATTAGAGTATTCTTGCTGTAATGAAGAGATTAATTCCCTTAGTAACTCTACCCGTTCATCTTTTAAACTTTGGAAATTGTATTTTTCAGAAAGTAATTTTTTATCTTGTCTTTTAGCTGAAAAAATAGGCAAATCAATTGATGCGCCTATTGATATAAGATCTGCTCGTTCAATACCATCTGGACGATCTTCTCGGTAACTATAACTAACATCTACCCCCCAATCTGGCTTGTAACTTTCAATAATAATCGCCATATCTTGTCGATTTATTTCAATTTTTTGATCCGATTCTTTAATAATTGGATGATTAATTAGTTGATCAACAAAATCCTTCTGTTGTGAGTTGGAATCATATTTTTCAACACTATTCCATAGTGGTAATTTTTCATATAGAGGAAGTTTGCTACTCTCGACACCAATCCAGCGAGCCAATTTATAACGTAGACCATTTATTTTTTGATCAATCTTAACAATACGATCATCTAGCTGTGTAAGCTCTAGTTGGGTACGTATTAGATCTTGTTGATTGTTTTTACCTAATGTAAAAAGCGATCTTACAATGTTGGTTAATTGCGAAAATAATTTTTTATTTTCATTAATTGTTTTTCTTGATTGTTCTAAGTAATATATTTCTAAATATGTCAAGCGCACGTTTCTTATGATCATCAATTTACGCTGTTCTTGTTTCTCACGCATCGCTAATGACTGTTTTTCTATTTTCTTCTGCTTAATATCGAGAACATCACCAGCAGGAAACGATTGTGTTATACCAATTTTAAATTGAGTCATATTTTCCTGATCCAGATCATAAGTATCTGTAGGCAAATTTAAATACCCTATCTTAAGTTTTGGATCCGGTAATTGGCTTTCTGAAATAGCTTTTTCAGCTAATGAACGAACTTTCCAGTCTTGACTGGAAATACCTGGTTCATTTTCAAGCGAGAGACGCACTGCGCTCTCAATTGTCAGTACAGAATCCATATTGCTATGATTAGCTGCAACTGAGACCTGGCTAGATACCAGCAACCCTATGCATAAAATGATTGTATATTTGTTAATCGATGAACCTAAGGACATCTGTACCACCTAAATTTGAATAACGTCATTGTTTTGACTTCGTGTATAGTATATTTAGGTGGATAACAGAAGGCTTGCACAAACATTAAATATATTTAATGTTCTTATATCATTGCTTTTTTATACTGAAAAGATGTTAAATTAAGTTTGTTTTATCAAAGCTCTACAAATACTATGCGAATACTGTTAATTGAGGATGACCAGCATGTGGCTGACTTTATCATTAAGGGACTTTCTGAAAGTAATCACGTAGTTGATCACCGAGCTGATGGTAAAGAAGGTCTTTTTCTTGCTACGACTGAATCATATGACGTCATGATTATTGACAGAATGCTGCCTAATGTTGATGGGCTCACCATTATACGTACATTAAGAGCTTCTAATATTGTAACGCCCGTGCTTATCCTTAGCGCGCTAGCAGACGTAGAACAAAGGGTTGATGGCCTTAAAAATGGTGCTGATGATTACCTAATTAAACCATTTTCATTCTCTGAGTTATTGGCTCGTGTTCAAATTCTCGGCAAACGCCAATATGCCGAACCTCATACAACACAACTTATCATTGCTGATTTGGTAGTAGATTTATTGGCTCACAATGTAATGCGTTCAGGCCAGGAAATTGAATTACTTGCTACTGAGTATCGCTTACTAGAATACTTGATGCGTCACGCAGAACAAGTTGTATCACGCACAATGTTATTTGAACATGTATGGGATTACAATTTTGACCCACAAACTAATGTCATTGACGTACATATGAGCCGTTTACGTAAGAAAATAGACAAACCTTTTAATAGCGCTCTTATTCATACTATACGTGGTACTGGCTATGTTATTCGCCCGCCTGAAAAAATCAACTCATAATTCAACACTAAAGTTAGTCTTTTTATACTTAACTTTATTTCTGACTTCTTCAATTGTTCTATTGTGCTTTATCTACTGGTCAACAGTAAGCTATATTTTTGAGCAGCTAGATCATCATATTGAATATGATAGTCAGAGTCTTCATTCATTATATAAAACTGAAGGCTACAACCCCTTGTTTAATGCCATCAATGAAAGACTTAGTCAGTATTCATATGATTCAGTTTATTTACTATATGACGATAACAATAATATATTGACCGGTAATCTTTCTAAAATACCTGATGGATTAAGTACAGGCTGGCATATCATAAAGCTTGAAAACTTGACTGATAACACTGCACTCCAGAAGCATTTTGCAAGAGTTATAGTCACCCCTATCTCAGATAAATTAACACTAATAAATGGCCTTGATGTTGAATCTGCTCATCAACAAGAGCATATGATTTTTAATAATTTACTGATAGGTATTGCCATCGTTCTATTGCTTGGTGCTATTGGTGGTTTCATAATTAGCATAACAACAATAAAAAAAATAAACATAATAAATCAATCTATCCTAAAGATACGAGAAGGTGACCTTTCTATACGTATACCATCAAAGGGAACTGATGATGATTATGATTTACTTTCAGATAACATTAATCTAATGCTCGATCAAATAGAGCGACTCATGGCTGGAATTAAAAATATTTCAAATAATATCGCTCATGATCTTCGTACACCGCTTACTCGATTACGCACTCATTTAGAAACTATGCAAGTAGATAATAATAATTATGAAATCAGAGGTATAACAGATGCTATTTCTGAGACAGACAACCTACTTTCGACATTTAATGCGTTATTAAGAATAAACAATTTTGAAAGCGGATCTCAAAAAGGTAACTTTACTACTATTGATAGCTACACACTTTTAGAAGACATTTTCAGCTTTTATGAACCGGTTGCTGATGTTAAAGGCATCCAAATACAATTGAATTCAGACAAAAATATTCAGTATTCAGGCGACCGGGACATGTTATTTCAGGCAATCGCTAACTTACTAGATAATGCGATTAAATATTCGCCTGACAACACATGCATAACTATTGATTCAAAGTTGCTGAAATTTGATAATAAAAATTTCATTGAAATAACTGTCAGCGATAATGGCGCCGGAATCCCAGACATTGAGAAAACAAAAGTATTTGACTTATTTTATAGATCAGAAAAACATCGAGACAACAATGGGAACGGGCTTGGCTTAAGTCTTGTTAATTCAATTGTGTCCTTGCATAAAGGAAAAATAACTCTTGAAGATAACAACCCAGGATTAATTGTACGTATTCGCTTGCCGGCTAAATAATAAAACTACCTACAATACCATTGTCTTTTACAATACTAGCATTATTCAATTCTCACAATACACTTTCTCATAACGAGATTTTCAATAAAAACCCCTTTTATCTAAATAACTGTATCCAGTCAGCGCCATATGGACACTCAAAAACATTTACATTTAGGGCCACGCATCTTTTTTCTTGGCCCCAACGATTTATATCGAATGAATTAATGGCTTGTTATGTGTATTCATTATTCTTAGCTTAGTTCTAGTGATTTCTGTTCTGCCCAGCTTACTGCTACATCTAAAGAGCTAAAGGAGCACAAAGTTAATCTTTTTATAACTCGCTCTTCAAGAGAATACACATGTCTTTACCTCTGAGTATAAGTAACAATACCCATAAACCGGATGTTATTACGTGCGATAAGATCAATGCTTGCAACCGGATCAAGTGAGTATGAATTTATCCTGTCACTAATGTAAATAGTAGGTCGACCAGAAAAACACTTCTGAATTAGATCAGTTAATGGACTCACAAAAATTTGTCCTGCATTCATTCCTTCGTAAATACGGCCAATAATATAGGACTGATAAAATTCAAATTCTCCCAAACCATTAATTTTCTCTTTAATCATATTATTCATGTTTTTCTGTATATTTGTTATCTCTACAGGATTCCTCAGGTAGTTCGAATTCTATGGTTGTGTGCGCTAAAGAGTAGTCTGATAGAAGACTGCTAATTTTTTGTTTTATATTCTTTTGCTCTGTTGCAGAAATCATATGGTCAATTTCCAAATGCGCCGTTAATACATGACGTTCACCATCAAGTGACCAGAGATGCAAATAATGTATAGCACTTACATGTTCAAGTGAACTTAATGTATTGCGTATAGCTGCAAGCATCTCTTTGTCGGGTACAGATTGCATGAATATTTTTATCGTATGACGAGTATTTTTTGCTACATTAACCAAAATAAATAAAGTAAACACAATTGAAAGCAGCGGATCGAGTATTGGCCAGTCAAAAAAAATTAAGAAAATACTGACGATAAGCACGCTGAGCCAACCCAGTACGTCTTCCATCAAATGCCAGTTTAATATACGTTCATTCAGTGTTTTTCCTCTACTTATTTTCCACGCGGCAAAGCCATTTACAGTCACTCCCAGTATAGCTAGCCAGAACATACCCTGGGCATGGGGCATTTCGGGAACAAGTAATTTAGGCAGCGCTTCTGATAGCACCCAGGCAGAACCTGAGATAAGTACGATACCATTAACTAAAGCGCCTAATAGAGAAAACCGGTAGTAGCCATAGGTAAATTCATCATTAGAATGTTTTCTACTATGTTTACTTAATAACCAGGCAAGACCAATCGATAAGGTGTCGCCGAGATCATGAATCGCATCTGCCATAATGGCTGTGCTATTTGTTAGCAGCCCACCGACAAACTCGATAATAGTAAAAAAAAAATTAAGAAAAAAAACAACACCAATACGATCTGAGCTTGCATCATCTTGGTGATGGTTATGAGCGGTCATTTTCTGTATCACTGCAAGCATCTCTCTGATTATTTGAAATACTTTTCATTTAACTCTCCTCACGCACTAATTGATATGTGCCGAGCACCATTGAATGTTACTAGTGCGATCAACCTGGTGGGCTGAGCATTCCCTCTCTGCATTAATTTAAAATATAAACATAAACCCGTCCGCATCTAGAAGGCTGATAAATATGTCATTTTGTTCATTGCCTGTTATCTCTGTTTCACAACCGCAAAAAGCTAGTTCACCAGCAAGTTACCCGCCAACGTATGGCGGGCACTTAAACAACATTACTCCAAATATTTTCTTTTGGAAAACGTTTCATACAAAACTGGCACAACAAACAGCGTGAGCAATGTTGCACTCACAAGTCCTCCAACCACTACCGTGGCTAATGGCTTTTGTATTTCTGAGCCGATACCATTGGATAACAACAAGGGTATAAGCCCAAGTGCCGAAGTAATAGCCGTCATTAACACCGGACGCAAGCGCGAAACGGCGCCGTCAAACACACTGTCTCTTATGGACTGACCGTTTTCAACCCGCTGATTAATAGAGCTAACCATTACTACGCCATTTAACACCGCAACACCGAGCAGGGTGATAAAACCAATTGAACCGGGAACCGATAGATACAGACCGGAGACAAAAAGACCCCCTATACCACCGATGAGGGCTAATGGCACATTCAGCATAATTAACAATGACTGACCAACCGAGTTAAACGCGAAGTATAGTAATAAAAAAATCAGCCCCAGAGAAATGGGAACAACAATCATCAGACGAGCCTGTGCGCGTTGCTGGTTTTCAAACTGGCCACCAAATACCACGGTGTAACCGGGTGGCATATCAATTTCATCATTGATGCGTTGTTCCAATTCAGCAACCAGGCCACCCATATCGCGGCCCTCTACATTGCTTTGAATTACCACGCGGCGCTGTACATCATCACGGCGAATTTGTGGCGGGCCGGTTTCAATTTCGACCTGTGCAACATCGCCTAGCTTTACCCATGCTCCGTCGGGTGCTTGTAATATCAGGTTACGAATAGCTTCAATATTATTACGATACTCTTCAGCTAGGCGCACATAAATGTCATAACGTTCATTGCCTTTAATCACCTGCCCTGCGCTTCGACCACCAATTGCATCCGCAACCAGGTTCATTACCTTTGAAACCGGGATGCCATAGCGAGCCAGCTTGTCACGATCGGGTCGCACGGATAATTGGGCTTCACCACCAATTTGCTCCATGGCGACACCGCGGGTGCCTTCTACCTTTTTCACCAGTGCTTCTATTTCACTGCCTTTTTTTGCCAGCATATCCAGGTCTGGACCAAACAGTTTAATCGCTAGTTGCGCACGAACACCTGAGAGTAATTCATCGACACGGGTGGCAATAGGCTGTGAAAATGAAAATAATAAGCCCGGATGCTCGGACATTTTTTCTTCCATGAGCTTTTGTAGTTCCTGGCGGTTTGTGGCACTGGTCCATTCATTGATCGGTTTTAACCCAACAAAGGTTTCGACATTGGAAACCGGTTCCGGATCACCCCCAATTTCTGCTCGGCCGACTCGACTAGTAGCATAAATGACTTCGGGAAAAGTTATCAATGCAGCTTCAATTTTTCCAGCAACTTTTAGTGAAGTATCCAGACTCGAAGAGGGAGCTAGCGTGGTTCTGATGTTTAATGTGCCTTCTTCCAGTTCGGGTACAAATTCAGTACCCAGAAAGGGCACTAATATCAGTGAGCCAATAAACAGAACTATTGAGCTAATTACAATTAAACGTTTATTATCCAGTGCCTGCTTTAAACGTAAACGGTACTGTTTATCAATGGGGCGTAACACCGGACTTTCTTTTTCAACCACCCCCTTTTTAAACAGGTAAGTTGCCAGTGCGGGAATAACCATCAGCGCTACAATTAATGAACCAAACATGGCAAGCAATATAGAAATAGCCATGGGCTGGAACATCTTGCCTTCAACACCCTCCAGAGCAAATAGCGGTGCAAATACAATGGTGACGATAAGTACGGCAAAAAATACCGGGCGGGCAACTTCTTTTGCTGCCAGCTGAATCCGTATCGCCATACCGTGGCTATCATGGCTGACATCAAACGGATCCGCATCATCCAGTGCGACGGATTCTTTAATGAAGGATTTATGGCCTTTATTAGGCCGACTTAAATGACTGAAAATATGCTCCATCATCACCACCGAACCATCCACTAACATGCCAATGGCAATCGCCAGACCTCCCAGTGACATTAAGTTAGCTGATACATTCCAGTAGGCCATTGCCATGAGCGCCAGTCCAATTGAAATGGGTATGGATAACAACACCAACAAAGTGGCGCGGATATTCATCATAAATAACAGCAGAACAACAATGATCAATACGAAAGCCTGCAATAGTGCGGTAACAACCGTATCAACAGCCTGATCAACCAGGCTGGCCTGGTCATAAAATGGCTCCATGGTGACACCATCGGGTAAGGCGGTTTGAATAGCCGCAATACGCGATTCAATACCATCAATGGTCGCTTTGGTATTTGCGCCTAGACGTTTTAGTACTACACCCGCTACCACTTCACCCAAGGCTTCCGGCTTACCATCTTTGTCACGTCGAGTAATAGACACCGCACCCTGGCGAATCTCCGCGCCAAAATCCACATTGGCCACATCTTTTACCTTGACTGAGACACCATCGACAATTTTCAATGGAACATTGCCGATATCACGTAAACCTTCATCACCACTACGCACCCAGCCAACGCCTCGTATCACCAGTTGCTCATCGCCCCGGTCCATATACCAGCCACCGGCATTACGATTATTCTCTTCTATGGCTTTTGCAACATCATCACCAGTCAGGTTATAGGCTAACAGCCGTTGAGGAGTAAGCTGAACCTGATACTGGCGGACTTCACCACCAAATGACAACACTTCAGTTACACCACCGACGGGCATGAGTAATAGTTTAACGATCCAGTCGTTATAACTACGCAGAGTGGTGGCATTGTATTTCACCGGGTCATCAGCTCTTAAAATGTACTGATAAACCTGCCCCAATCCTGATGTGTTTGGGCCTATGCCTGGCGTGCCAATGCCATCGGGAATATCTTCACGAGCGGTTTGCAATCGTTCAAATACCAGCTGGCGTGCAAAATAAATATCCGTACCTTCTTTGAATACCACTGTAATAACCGATAAACCGGTTTTGGAAATAGAACGTACTTCCTCTACATCTGGCAGGCTATACATTACCGCTTCAATGGGAAAGGTAATTAACTGCTCAACTTCTTCCGCGGCTAGGCCCCGTGCAACGGTATTAATTTGTACCTGAACATTAGTAACATCAGGAAAAGCATCGAGATTTAATTTTGGCAATATCATCGTCGCGCCAACCATCAATGCCAACAGGGCAATAATCACCAGCAAGCGGCTGCCGATCGCCATATCAATTAATCTATTTAACATGTTAGACGGCCTCAGTGGTTATGAATTTCAAAGCCGCTTTTCGCCAGCTCAGATTGAACAAAAAATGCACCTTCAACAACAACTGATGTGCCGGGTTTTATGCCGCTAATAATAGCCTTGCCATCACTAACACGGACTAGTTCAATTTCTACCCCTTTGAATTCACCCGCTTCATCTTGCTCCACCAAGACTTGCCAATCACCATCCGGGCTGCGCAATACAGCTGCTTCTGGCACGACCAAGGCTTTTGAATGATTAGTGGTTTCAATTTGTGTGTTAACAAACATGCCGGGGTGCAGTGCATCATCCATATTTTCAACCAGTAAACGAATACCTGTAGTACGTGTAGTTTCATCCAGTGAGTGATTGATTTGAGCGACTTTTGCCGGAAACACCCGTGCATTAAATTTCACGCTGGCAATATTTCCTACTTTAATTTCGTAGGCTAGCGCAGGTGAAACATTGGCGATGACCCAGAGACTGGCTTCATCAGTAATACGCATCAGCTCCTGCCCTGGTTCTGCCAGCTGACCCAGAATGTAGTTTTCTTTTAAGACGGTACCATCACTGCTAGCCACGAGATCAAAGCGGCCATTTGCACTGGAAAAATCTTCACTGGCAATGAGCGATTCAATTTGTCTTGTGGTCATGCCATAGGCTTTAACCCTGCCTTTTGATAGCTCCCATTTAACTTTGGCTTCGGTGTAACGACGTGCAGAAACCACCTTTTTCCCCAGTTTTTTTACTCGCTTCCATTCTCGATCGACAACTAATAAATCTCCCTGTGCTTCAGCCATTTCGACACTAGAAAGAGTGATAACCGGCTGCCCTTTCTTTATAACTTCTCCTAGCATGACATGACGGTCTACCACCTGTGCTGAAATACGCGGTGTAATCGATGCAGTTTTATAACTATTAAACTTCACTTCACCTGGTGCATTAATAACAGAAGGCACTGATTCAGGTTGTAGAGGTTTTACTATAATGCCAGCCGCCTGCATTTGGATTGCTGATAAGAAAACTGTGCCCTCTTCATCATGACCAGCATCACCGTCTTTTGCATCATCTTCATGTTTATCTTCGCCAGCATGAGAATCATGGTCTTCTTTTGTTTCTTCTACATGTTTATTTTCGCCGACATGTGATTTTTCAGTCAAAGAATCATGACCATCATGACCATCATGACCATCATGACCATTTTCTGCCATAGCAAATGGCAAGATAGTGAAAAAGGCGCCCACTATAATCAGTAATATTATAAATTTATTATTCATGTCCATTCTTTCCCAATAATTCGGTATTAATGTTTAACCAATCATCAATGCTTGCAGTCAAACTCATCCAATCGAAAGCAACCTGCCAAAGCTGGTTACGTAGTTCAAGACCCGTTGCCTGCGTTTCTAATGCTTGCTTGAGTTGTAATAGATAATCGGCCGCACTGAGATCACCGGCTTGCCAGAGTTGTTTAATCAGTTGTAATTGTTGCTGAACGCTATCACGACTGTATTGACGCCAATTGTTCCACGCTTTTAATAAATTTTGGTAACGTTCAGTTGTCGAAACAAGGTTAGCGCGAGTGTTACGATATGCCGTCAGAGCTTTCATTTCATTTGCAAAGAACGTCTTCTGAGCAGCCTCTACTTCTGCACTATAGCTATTACGAACATTCAACGGAATACTGAGATTAAAACCAACGAGAGATTCTTCACCTTCTGAACCTGCAGAAAATCCGACGGTAGGATTCCAGGCTTTCTCACTTTTTCGTAACAGGACTTGTTGCCGTGTCACCTGAACATCCGCAAGCGAACCGCGAATACTAGGTAACTGTTGTAAAAAAGCCTCAAGGTCATTATTGAGTTTTGGCTCAGGTAACTGATCCGGTAAAGCGGGCAAAAAGCTTGGCATTACCGCCATTATGGCTCTCAATGCTTCTCTAGCCTCGGCCTTATCTGACAGTGTATTGGCCTGTTCCATTAATGCCTGGTTGTAAGCCAGTCGAGCTAAATTCAATTCCACCTGACTTAAATCGCCCGCTTGATAACGTCGTTCTGCAATCATCCTAAACTCACTCATTAATTTCAGTGACGAATCGCTGAGCTGGGACAACCTGTTCTTAGTCTGGTTTTCTGCCAGGTGAGTTAAAAGATTGCGAATAAGAGATTGAATGGCTCTATCATAATTAGCCGTCGCTTTCTGTAGTTCCGCTTTTGCGACAGCCGTGCGGCTACCTTGCTGATCGCCCCAATCGATCGTTTGTCTGAAGCCAACACTTTTAGTAGTTACATCCGTTTCCTCATATTCAAGTTCGAGTTCTGGGTTGTAGACAGCCTGATTGGATGCACGTAAAGCGGCTTTGGCCGACTGAACTTCCGCTTGGGTCGCTAATAGATCTGGATGATCAGCCATTTGACTTAGGATAAAATTTGACAGTGACGATGGCGCATTCTGTATGTTTTCAGTTGCAGCCTGCACCAATGGGATATTTATCAGTAATGTAAATACTAATATATGAGGCCACACAGCAAGCTGTCGTGGATTTAAAATCTTCATGTGTAATTCCTGATTTAAAAACTAAATACGGATTGCGAATAAAATCACAAGGTAATTTTAGAAATTTTTAGATCAGGCTTTGGGCGGTTCGAAAGGAGAGTCTAAGCTTAGATATTGAAAGGAATCATCAAAGATAATGAAACCTGTAGAAGTATCAGAAAATGATAGTGATGCCATATATTGGATGACCCCTATCATATGAACAGAGGTATGGCACGAATGATCATCACAATCTGTATTATCTATATCGCCTGCCAGCTCCGTATCAACCTGTGTGTGAGCCAAGTGTGATTCTGTTGATTCCTCTACATGCATATTAGTAGCCGCAGCGATATTAACGGCCAGCAAGTTCAATATGATCAATAATATGAGGATAGGTGATTTCATTGGCAGTAACTATGACACTAATTTTTCAATTTTTCAAATAACAATGTAGTGACTGTATTCATGGAACTAAGTTCAGTGTTTGAGCTTTATTGAACGTTTATACGAATTTACATTTCAATATTCATCTTATAAATATTCAGACTGTCGACTTAACACTATTACTTTTCTATCTGCTCAATCGAATAATGGCGTGCCAGATTAAGATTGTCATATGATAAATTGTTGAGAGGCATATCAATGCCTCCCCATTCATGTTCCGTTATCTAAGGGTCACTAGTTCTCTATCGGTATGGCTCCTGTTATATCGACTGTATAGATCCAGCCCGCCAGTGGCTGCCCTGTTCGCGCGTTTTCACGAATCAATGCTATTGCCTCATCGGCACGCTCATCTTCGCAGATCAGTTCCAATTTTACCTCGGTAATAATGCCTTCACCCAGCTCAATAGAAAAATCCCGCTCTTTGTCATCCAGCGCCTGTAAAGAGCCTGCCACATCAATCACAGACAGATTACAAATTCCCTTGCAGTAATTGGCATTTTTCAGCGCATGAAGCACATCGGCAATACGGTTGCGATGAATAAAAGCTTTTATTTCTTTCATAGTTAATCTCCTAAATAATAAATGCACTCTGCCGTTCCGGCAGAATGCATGATAGCTAGTTTTTTTCTGCTTTATTTCGTGTTTCCATCCACTCATAAATCACTGGCAATAATATTAGAGTCAGTAAAGTAGAGGTAATCAGGCCGCCCACCACAACGGTAGCCAGAGGGCGCTGGGTTTCTGCACCGACACCGCTGGATAGCAACATAGGAATAAGACCGAGAATAGCCACACTGGCGGTCATCATCACAGGTCGAAGCCTGAGTTCCGCCCCCTTTCGCACCGCATCATGAACCGACATACCCTTTTCCTGAAGTTCATTCAGGAAACTGATTAGTACAATGCCATTGAGCATGGCCACACCAAACACCGCTATAAAGCCAATGGCAGAGGGTACGGACAGGTACTGACCAGTAATAAACAAACCCACCAGTCCACCGATGGTGGCAAACGGTACATTGGCGATAATTAATGTGGCGTATTTCACCGAGTTAAACGCGGTGTAGAGCAACACAAAAATAAAGAAAATCGTCAACGGCACAATAAGTGCCAGCTTGTTAAGCGCACGTTGTTGATTTTCAAAAGCACCGCCCCATTCCAGCCAGTAACCCGGTGGCATATCAACCTGCTGTTTAATCAGCGAATTGGCATCGCTAACAAAGCTATCCACATCACGCCCGCGTACATCCATTTGAATAACGGCATAACGTTGCAACTGTTCACGACGAATAAATGAATAGCCTTCGGCCACCGAAATATCCGCCACCTGTTTCAGCGAAACGATGGAGCCACCACTGGTGCGTAAAGGAATATTACGAATTGAATCGACCGATAGTTTGGCCGCGTCATCTAAACGCACAGTGATATCAAATCGCTTGATGCCACGAATTAAGCTGGACACTGGATCATTGCCAATACCGTTGCGTACCACGGTAAGCACCTCATCTGCGTTCATGCCATAGCGTGCCAATGCTTCGCGATTAACCTGGATACGAATCTGCGGTTTACCCAGATTAGCCTCAAGTGAAAGATCAGCAACGCCGGGGACTTTTGAAATCGTCTCCTTGATTTTCTGGCTCAACTTATCCAGTTCAGTTAAGTCTTCACCATAGAGTTTGACAGCAAGGGTGGCACGTACACCGGAAATTAATTCTTCCACACGCATTTGAATCGGCTGGGTAAAACTAATCACCGAAGTGGGTACTGTCTTTTCCAGCTTTTCACGCATTTCTATGGCCAGATCTTCATAACTTCGATCATCTGCCCACTCGTCATGGGGCTTAAGGTCGGTGAAAATTTCCATATAATTCACATCCGCTGTTTCACCTTTTTCCGCACGACCAATCATAGCTATTGTGCTATTCACTTCGGGAAATTCATTTAAGGCTTTTTCCACATCTTTGGATATTTGAATAGAGGTTTCCAGCGAGGTTGAAGGAATCGACACAATGCGCCACATAATCGAGCCTTCCTGTAACTGGGGCATAAACTCTTTACCCAGTAAGGGAAATAGCGCCAGGCTCGCCATCAGTAAAACAATCGCAGAGGTCACCACTTTACGTTTATTGGCCAGCGACCAGGCCAGCGTAGGTAGATAACCTCTCTTGATCCAGCTAACCAGCCAGGTGTCTTTTTCTTCTTTTGGTTTGAGGATCATCGCAGCCAATACGGGGATAACAGTCAGCGTCAGCAGCAGAGAACCTGCCATTGCAAAGCTAATATTAAAAGCCATCGGCTTGAATAATTTGCCCTCTAACCCCGTCAGGCTGAAAAGTGGCAGGAACACCACAATAATAATTAAAATGGCAAAGGCAATTGGATTAGCAACCTCTCGTGCGGCAGCCAATACAGCGGCGGTACGATCAACTGTTTCGCCTTTTTCTCGGCGTTCGGCCATAATTCGAAAGGCATTTTCGGTGAGCACCACCGCGCCATCCACCATCATACCAATACCAATAGCCAACCCCGCCAGTGACATTAGGTTGGCACTGAGCCCCACCTCGGCCATCATAATAAAGGCAATTAACATCGCCAGGGGTAAAGCAGCAATCACAACCAGCGCCGAACGTATTTCACCCAGAAACAGGAATAACACTATTGCCACGAGTATCGAACCCTCCACCAGCGCATAGACTGCTGTTTTAACTGCTTTTTCTACCAGATCGGTACGGTCGTAAATAGGTTTTACTACTATTCCTTCAGGCAATGCGGATTCAACCACGGCCATTTTTTCTTTGACATTATCAACCACATCCTTTGCATTTTCACCTATACGCGCTAGTGCCATGCCCAGTACTACTTCTTTGCCGTCACGGGTTACCGCACCAGAACGCAATGCGGGTTGTTGTGAAATTGTCGCAACCTGTCGTAAATAAACCGGCGTACCGTCTTCCACTTTAACCACGATATTGCCAATGTCAGTTTCATCTTTTACCAGGCCTAAACCCCGTATCAGATATTGTTCTGCTCCCTGATTAATATACTGGCCACCGACCTGGCGATTATTCGTTTCCAGTAATTCAATCACTTCACGAAAGCTCAACTCATATTTGATGAGTTTAAGTGGGTCAATCACCACCTGAAACTGCATTTCCTGGCCACCCCAGGACATCACATCATCAACTCCCGCTGCAGTGCGCAACATCAGTCGCACGCTCCAATCCTGTATGGTGCGCAAGTCCATATTTGAAATTTCTGATTTCAGTTTTTCATCTGCACGCTCAATGGTATACCAGAACACCTGACCCAGACCGGAGGTATTCGGTCCCATTTCTGGCTTGCCGTAACCCTCTGGAATGCGGTCACCGATTTCCTGTAAGCGCTCCATCACCAGACGCCGTGCAAAATAAATATCCAGATCGTCTTCAAAATAGACAGACACATAAGACAGACCAAACAGGCTCACGGAACGAATTTCCTGCACTCCGGGCAAGCCAGCCATGCCAGATTCCACCGGGAAGGTGAGCAGTTGTTCTATGTCTTCTGCGGCCAGTCCGTCAGCTTCAGTGTAAATATTCACCTGCACCGGTGTCACATCGGGAAAGGCATCAATGGGTATAGTACTCACCGCACGCCAGCCAAGAAAAGCCACCACTAAAAAGATAATGATGACGAGAAATTTATAGCGCAGAGACGCTTCAACCAGTTTATTTAACATGTCATCATCCCCTAGTCAGCATCGCCAATCTGTGATTTCAATAACAGCGACTTCAGCATGAACATGCCATTGGTCACTATCTCGTCACCTTTTTTCAGGCCATTTTTTATCTCTACCCAGTCACTACGGGCATCACCCGTTTCAACCAGTTGTGGGTATAGCTCATTACCTTCAAGCATGAATACAACTTGCTCGCCATGCAACAAGGTGACAGACCCTTTGGGAACCGCTATGACCTCCTCTCCCGCAGAGGTTTGCAAGGCAACTTTTACAAATTGACCGGGACGCAATAAAGCAGAATCATTATTTACTTCAACACGTACCGGTAGTGTGCGGGTGGTTTCATCTATACGACGATGAATTTGCACAACCTGAGCATCTATCCATTTATCACCAAACACATTAATGCGTGCAGCGGTGCCTGGCTGAATATCAATGACATCTTGCGGCATGATTTGTGCCTCCACCCAGAGCCGGGATTCATCACTAATCTCCATCAGCAGTTGACCGGGTTCGACAACCTGGCCCAACACAAACTGATCGCTTATCACGGTTCCATTCTGTGAACTCAACAGATCAAACGACCCTGTGGCTTTTGAAGCGTCATCCTGTTTCAGTAGCGTGTTGATTTGCGATTCACTCATTCCATAGGCCAGTACATTCGCATAAGCTTGTTGACGCTTTACTTGCGCTTCAATATAACGCTGCTCGGAGACCACCTTGCGCCCCAGTTTTTCTACCCGTCGCCATTCACGGTCTGCAACCAGTAATTGCCCCTGAGCTTCTGCCATGTCTACGCTCGAAAGCGTTAATAATTTCTGCCCGACTTTTACAGCGTCACCCATGCGTGTTTGACGCTTAATAATTTGCGAACTGATGCGGCTAGTCACCTGTGAACTGCGATAAACGTTAATAGTCACTTCACCGGGTGCAATGATCTCACCTGTCAGTCTCTGGCTATCCGCTGGCGTTGTCACAATGCCCATAGACTGACGCTCTTCAGCTGTCATTTGTGGTATACCTTGCGCTTCTTCCTCGTTTTCTTCTTCAGCGTAAACGAGGCTGCTGCTCAATAAAAACAGGATTAAAATGCGCTTAGAAAATGATGTCATAATGTGTTGCTCCAAAATTTAATTTTAATTTTCAAGACCCAGCCAGGTATTTACCTTACCTGTGGCGAGTAACCAGTCAATCCAGGCTCGCCATAAATCCTGACGTAGCTCAATGGCGCTGGTACGGGTATTCAGGGTCTGATTAAGTTGCATAAAATATTCGGCGGTGCTGATTTCTCTGGCTTGCCAGAGTTGCTGTATTAAGCTGAGTTGGCTACTCAGGCTAGACTGGCCAGTCTGTAGCCAGCCATTCCAGGTTTCATGAAGCAACTGATAACGATGCGCTGAAGTAAACAATTCTGAGCGTACCTTGCGGACTATATTCTGACTTTCACTTTCAATCTGAATTAATTCGGCATTGGCAACATCAACTTCAGCACGGAAGTTATTACGCACAAAAAGAGGGATGGACAAAGTGACACCAATCAGGCTTTCAGAATCATCGCGCCCACCACGCACCCCAATGGTCGGGTCAGCTTGCTGTTCTTGACTGCGCAAATGAATTCTGGCTTTGGCTGCTGCTATCTTTGATAGCTGTTCTTGCAAGATGGGTAACTGATGCAATAGTTCATCAATGTTTTCATCGGCAAGATTAAGAGTGGGCAGCGTATCGGGTAATCCCGGCCAGTTACTGCTATCAACATTTACAAGCGCAATCAGTTGCTGCTGTGTTTCCATCAACTGACTGGCTGCACGGGTTCGCTGCATACGCGCTTCCGCCAACGCCAATTGAGCAAGCGTTAACTCTGCCTGACCAAGGTCCCCTGCCTGATGGCGTTTTTCTGCCAGCCTGACAAATCCTTGCAGTAGCTCGATACGTTGTTGTGTCAGTGCATCCACATCACGATGCGTATGATAATCCGCTAACGCCTGAAGAAGTTCCCCCGCCAGTGCCAGCCGTGCAGTCTGCCATTTAGCGGTAATACTGCTTTTTTCATATTGGGCCGCCCGACTGCGTGCACCGCGTTTATCTGACCAGTCGATCGACTGGATGATACCAAGGCTGCTTGTCTGGATATCTGTCTTTTCAACATCCAACTCCACTTCCGGATTATAAAGCGGCTGGTCGGCAGCCCGTGTCATTGCAATGGCGGCGTCCCGTTCTGCCTTTACGGCCTGAATGCTGGGATGACTACTAAGCACCTTACCGACCAGTACCGAAAGCTGGGATATACCACCAGGATAACGACTATTGGTTTCTGGTGGCTTATTACCCGTATCTGACCATGCGGCCATTGGTAATAAACAACTCAATAATGCTGCAGGTAAAACAAAAAACTTAAACATAAAACGAGTCCTTTTTATAAAAGGGATAACAACAGTTCACGATTAACGTGGCATAACGTGTTTCAAAGGACTCAGACTTGTGGCGGCTCTGTAGGTGGTTTGCTTTGCAGAGATTGATAAAACGAAGGAGGAGGTATCACATCAAACTGGAAATTACTGATGTTAATCGGTGAAGTACTGTAGCTGATATACAGAAGCTGTGACCAGCCAATACAGTGTGTATAGCAAAAACTATTTACAGAACCGTCATCCGAAGGGGTGTTGGCAGCTGAGCTTATATTTTGCCCGGATACGTCAGTAAACACTGCACACTCATCCATTGCCCAGGCCATATTGCTGAACAATAGGGTCATGACTAATAATGAAATAATGATGCGACGAATAAACATGGCTTTAAATAAGGCGTTCCTGAATCAGAGTACCGAAAGTACCCGGTTCAAACGCTCAGTGACATCCTGTGCTAATTCATCAACCATTGGATTTTCTACCAGGCCAAGTACTGCACCCGGATCCATAAATTCGACATGCACGACTCCGGCCTCATCCTGACGAACTACGACATTACAGGGCAACAACAGACCTATGGAAGGCTCAGCGGTCAGCGCCTTGTGGGCCAGAGGCGGATTACAGGCACCCAGAATTCGGTAGGGCGGCATATCCTCGTTGAGTTTCTTTTTCAATGTTGCTTGCACGTCAATGTCGGTTAACACGCCGAAACCTTCCGTTTTAAGCGCCTCGATCACCACATCAATAGCACGCTCGAAGTCCAGAGTAACCGTCTTACCAAAACCATATTTTGTTGTCATGTATATTGCCTCGCTGTTAAGGGTAGATTGAAAATTTGTGTTAATCTGCTGTCAGCAGTTGCCTGAGCTGAGACACGTTGTTTTCATCGAAAAAACAACATCTTTGATCGAAGCTGCGCTGTATACGCTTGGACAGGCCTATGGAGTGGCATAGGTTAGCCATTGCAACGGTGCACAGCTAGACTAACCATTAATTCGCTTCTGCCTTCAAGTCATCAGAGAGAATGCCGATTTTGCATCGCCCGTCCTCACGCAACTGCATACGGTCATTGAAGTGGCTCAAATCCGTGCTGTAAATGTCATCCGCATCAGGCAGAGAACAAACTAATGAATAGAGCTGCTGTAGGTAATCAGGCTTCTCAGCCAAACGGTGATATACCCAACGCCCCTCTTTTTGAGAGGTTAATAATCCTGCCTGACGAAGCGCTTTAAGGTGACGTGATAATTTATATTGAGGTTCCAACAACGCATCGACCAGTTCACACAGGCAGATTTCCTGATTTGTCGTCACCAATAGACGAACTATTCTTAATCGAGTGCCGTCTGAAAGCGCTTGAAACAAGGCTTCTGAATTAATAGTTATAATATGCATAGATGCACTATAACGCAACTACGCAATTGGTTACAACCTATTAATTTTTAGTAGGGCAAAAGTTTATTTCCTGTCGATTTAAAACCAAGTGCAGTGAAAAAGTAGTAATAAACTCGGCGATAAATGAAGTGATTATTTATTTTTTATGCCTGCTTCTGATTCGCACGGATATTACATATTTCAAAGTGATGAGCTGAGCCCAGGGCAAGGCGAAAAATTACCTTTATCAGACACAAGCATTTCTGTTATTTCTTCTGCGCCTACTGGCTTACTGAAAAGATATCCCTGACCAATATCACAACCCTGCGTAACAAGAAGCGCTAGTTGTTCTTCTGTTTCGACACCTTCTGCAACTACCTTTAGTCCAAGACTGTGGGCCATAGCAATGGCGGCATTAACCAGTTCTCTGTCAGCGATATCTACAGTGATATCGTTAATAAAACTGCGGTCAATTTTGAGCACGTCAAAGGGGTACCTGCGCAGGTAGCTGAGCGAAGAGTAGCCGGTACCAAAATCATCCATAGAAAGGAATATACCCAAATCATGTATAGCCGCCAGAGCTTTATCAATATGAGTATGCCCACTCATCAGAACCCCTTCGGTAATCTCCAGTTCCAGCGATTCATCTAAGACCCCAGATTGGGCCATGGCATTTTTAATGAATGTTACCAGATTGTGGTCACGGAACTGGCGTGGTGACAGGTTGACAGCCATTGTGAACGGCTGCTTATATTTCTGTTTCCAGCCTGCCATCATTTCAAGCGCTTGAGTTAATACAAACTGACCGATCGGTACAATGAGTCCCGTTTGTTCGGCAATGGGTATAAATTCGTCTGGCGTGATTTCACCCAGAGCCGGGTTGTTCCATCGTAGCAAGGCTTCAACGCCGACAATATTACAGCTGGTGACATCCACTTTGGGCTGGTAACAAAGATAAAACTCACCTCTATCCAGTGCGCCATGCATCTGTTCTTCCAGAGCAAGGCGTCGCGAAACATCTTTGTTCATGGCATCGGTAAAGTAGGAATAAGTATTGCGCCCTTCATCCTTGGAGTGGTACATGGCGGAGTCTGCGTTACGTAAGAGTTTCGAAGGATTGTCTCCATCATTTGGATAAACTGAGACACCGACACTGGCGGTGATCATCAATTCCCGACCATCAATTCTGAAAGCATCTCTGAACCTACTGAGCAGATTTTCTACTACCGGCCGAGCATCGGTCACATCCGAGAGTCCCCCAAGCAGAACGATAAACTCATCGCCCCCGAGACGTCCCACTGTATCACCGTCGCGTACGCCACTGCGTAGGCGTGCCGCCGCTTCAATTAGGAGCTTGTCACCCGCATCATGGCCTAGTGTGTCGTTAATTTTTTTGAAGTCATCCAGATCAATAAACAGTACAGTCACTAACTTATGGCTACGTTGCGCCTCGCTTATTAGTTGTGACAAGCGATCAAGGGAGAGGAAGCGGTTAGGTAGGTCGGTCAATGCATCGTGATGCGCCTGATGCAGTATCGTCTCCTCCTGCTGTTTGCGCAGCGTGATGTCTTCCTTGACTGCTAGATAATTGCGGATGGATCCAGATTCATCAAGCACCGGTGCAATGTGGGCATTCTCCCAATAAAGTTCACCATTTTTCTTGCGGTTCATCACTTCACCCCACCATGCCTTACCACTGGTGATGGTCTGCCACATCTCATGGTAAAACTGTTCGGGCTCTTTTCCAGATTTCAGTATTCTTGGATTCTGTCCTATTACTTCTGCTGATAGATAGCCGGTGTTCTGCTCGAAGGTACTGTTGACATATTCAATGTTTGCATTGATATCAGTAATCATCACCGATACAGGACTTTGTTCAATCGCCTGATACAGCGTACGAATTTTCTCCTCCGCCTGTTTACGCTCACTAACATCATTAAAAACCAGTACTACTCCAAGAATATTATTATCTTCCTTTCTTATCGGCGCAGCAGAATCGGAAATATGGTATTCAGTGCCGCCTCTGGAAATAAGTATCGTATGATTGTTGAGATAGACAACTTCTCCTGTGGTAAGAACAGTATCAATTGGATTAGGTACAGGGTTTCGTGTTGTGGCATTGATAATGGAAAATATATTTTTTATCGACTGACCTTTCACTTCATTTGTAAGCCAGCCAGTTAACTGTTCTGCAACATAATTCATATATTGTATACAGCCTTTCTCATCTGTAACAATAACGGCATCCGCGATGGAGTCCAGAGTGACCTGATTGAATTCCTTTTCCTTGAAGAGATTATTATAACTACTAGAGAGTCTCTGCATCAGGGATGCAAAATTACACGCTAATAAACCGACTTCATCTTTACGATTAAGCAATTTATCGGGTAAGTCAGGCAAATAATCTGTTGTTTTTTCTATGATAGCCGAGAGTGTTTCTATAGGTTTTAGAAAATATCGTAAAATAAAAAATGTAGCCAATGCAAGCGTTGCCATTGACACCAAAAGCACAATTATTAGCCTTGGAACGACATCTTCTGTATAGAACGGTTTTGCATCAATGAAATAAGCCAGATGTGCATTCGCCATGTGCCTATCGCCAATATAGGCAGAGTGAACAACTTCACGAACAGGCCTGCCCAAATATGTGACGTCTCTTATTAAAGGCGCTTTAATTTCGCCTAATGGTATAATTTTTTTTGCTATGAATTCAGCTTGAGTATGTGAAAGGATCATGCCATCACTACGACTGAAATAGGCATAGGCAAAGTCATCGATAGGCGTAGTTGCCTTGAGCCAGCGTTCGAGCAATTCGTAGTCTTTGGTAGCCAGTGCATCAAGACTGCCTTCAGCAAGTCCTTTTGCTAGAGTATGAGCTTGTTGTAACTTGGATTTGTCAATCGAACCCCGAGCTTCTGTGAGCAGTATATATCCCATGAAACCATTGCTGATTAGAAGCAATAATAACAAGCTTAATAATAGACGAGCAAAAAGGCCAAATTTCATAATAGTTATTATCTTAAATTATAAATGGCCTGCTTTTATGAGATCCTTTGTCATTTCTTCCATAGATTCATCATAAGCAACAAACGACTTTATTTTCATACTATGCATAGTGTTGAGCAATACCTGTCCATCAGGCGTGTCAGCCATACTGAGTAAAGTATTGCGAAATTTTTCTATCAATTTAGGCGATAGCCCTGTTCGCACACCAATAACATTTTCTGGGTAGTCATTACTAACAGCAAGCACCTTAAGCTCGCCCGTTTCAATTTTTGCACTCATTAATTTGTAATTTACCCCACACATAGTCGCCGCATCATAATCACCCAGTAATACGCCATGGATGGAATTTGATAAATTTTTAGTAAATACTTCATCTATATCTACGCCACTTTTCAGGCCTGTTTTATACAGATGTGCTCGCGGGGCTAAATAACCTCCTGCTCCCATGGGACTGATATAGGCAATCTGTTTTCCCTTAAGGTCAGCGATATGGTTAATACCGCTGTCACGTTTAACAAAAATCTCACTGCGACTAGTTGTTTTTCCTGAGATGTTTTGCATCTGTGCTATAGCTATGGCTTTTTCTTTCTGTTTTAAGCGATAGAATACATGCGAATTAATGTAAAAAAAATCAACATCGCCATTGGCAATATTCTGTTTCATCTTACCAAACCCTCTTGGTACAATTATCTCTACAGGCTGACCAAGATGCTTACTCATATAATCTGCAAAAGGCTGCCATTTGGTGAATATACGGGATGGCTGAGCAATAGAAAGTACACCAAAACGAATGGGGTGCTGTTCCTCGGCTAGGCTATATTGTGGAATAATCAATAACAGCAAAACTATAAAATAAGGTTTTTGAAAAATGCCTACGGATTTAATAAGAAGATTAATCCATTTACACATAAATGATCTCACTAAATAAAAGACATCTAAGTTTCTAAATATCTATAAATGAATAGCCTTAGATTAAGGTTCTTACTAGAGAATAGACAATATTGAGATATTTGCACAATAGAATACACCCCTTTAAAAACGGCTAGAATAATAAATACTTACAGTATGGCATCACAAATTGTAGTTTATATGCCGCACCTTAAGTCAGTTGCGGTTGGTTTTTTCTTTGACTCCGAACACATAGAGCGGCAATTTGAACATTCTCTATCATGCGCATCAATCCCATTACTCTATTGGTTATCATCTAGAAAATCATTGTTTTTGCTCTATTGAGCATCTGCTTTAACGCTTATTCACTCAATTATTATGATTAATCAAATATAGCAACCATCATAAGACCTCAATAAATATTCACTATGCTGGGTGATCTCAATGAATACTTAATAACGCTCTATAAATTTTTACATTCATTAAGCTCACTTCGAGCATCAATGATTATGTGCCGAGCACCATTAAATATAACTAATGCGATCAAACTACCAATCACTAAATCTGGCCAGCGTGAATCCAGCATCCATACAAGTAGGCCACCTAATATGACACCCATATTGGCAATGACGTCATTTTTAGAGAAAATCCAGCTGGCGCGCATATGCACTTCACCATCTTTATGTTTTTCTATGAGCCTTAAACAATAAATATTGGCCATTAATGCAATGATACCCACCGCTATTATTAAAATTGAAATGGGTTCGCTACCAATAAAAACACGACGTAATACATCTACAAGTATCATGAGACCAAGCGCACCCTGAAACCAACCACTAAGCAATGCCGCCTTTGCTTTGTGCTGTATGCTTTTTCCTATAGTATATAATCCAATACCATAAACAATGGCATCGGCGAACATATCTATAGAATCAGCAATTAAGCCTGTTGATTGCGCATACAAACCGAGACTAATTTCAAACACAAACATAAATGCATTAATAGATAATAAACTGATTAGAACTCCCTTCTGTTCTTTATCCGTTATTTCAATTTCACAACCACAATCAGACATTTATACTTTACCTGTTTTTTTATTCCACAAAATCAATGCAATAACAATTAAACCTAACTGAACCAACAAGCCCTGTAAATTAGGATAAATCCCTAATAAATCGAAACGGAAAAAATTCACTGGACTGGATATAATCAAGCCTGCTTCTTGAAGTGTAGAGATCCCTTTACCTGCAAAAATAATAGCCAATACAAACATTAATCCCCCTGTTACAGCAAAAAATTGTCGCAATGGTAAACGTATGCTATATCGCATAATTAGCCACCCGAGCACAACTAGAACGGCAACTGCTGTAACAAAACCACTGAGACCCATTGTTTTACCCGCTTCATTTGTTTGTGCCCATAACGCCTGATAGAACAAAATAGTTTCAAAGGCTTCACGATATACAGCAATAAATGATAGACCCGTTAATGTCCATAGGGTGCCTGATGTTAACGCCTTATGCATACTGTCATCGATAAACTTTTTCCATTTGGCGGCACTGCTTTTATCGTGCATCCAAAAACCGACATAAAGTAAAACAATAGTTGCAACAATAGCAGCGACACCTTCAGTTATCTCACGGGACGCACCAGAAATATTTACTATTGAAACAGAAGCCCACCAGGTAAATACACCAAGTACTAGTGCACTGATCCAACCAAGATGAATGTAGCGCAGACCATCTTGACGTTTTGTGCGCACTAAAAATGCAGCAAGGGCGGCGACAATTAATAGCGCTTCTAAACCTTCACGTAATAAAATAAAGAAGGCACTGGCAAAAGCGGCACCACCAGACAAACTTTTACTATTTAATAGTTCATCGGCAATATCTAAATTTTTATTAATGAGAGCTATTTCACTCTCAATTACATCGACACTTTCACCTGCACGAATTTTATTACGCAGCCCTGTCATGGCCACCTCAATTTCAAGCCTTAGAGGTTTGTCGAATGCATTAATATTTTGTTCAACTAATTCAAAGCCTTCAAGATAAGCCTCTACTGCATATTGGTAGGCTTTTTTTCTATCATTATTTTTATAGACGGTGATAACGTCGGCGAGTCTCTGTTTTGCAAACGTAAGATTTGATTTATTATCATAAAAAACTTCTGGATGATGGCGCAGATAAGCCATAACTTCTGCGCCATTATCTCCATACATATCTTTCGCCTGTTCAGGTGTAGTAATGGTTAGTTTACTAATATTCAACAATGGGCTTTCTTTGATATCTACATCAGTTACCTGCACCGCTAAACTACCGACATAAAATGCAAGTGACCAACGATCTTCATCGCTTAGTTGATCATATGCTTTCATTGCTGTGTCACTCACGCCCTGTGTAATGGTGCTATGCAAACCGTATAAAGTACGTTGTTTATAGCGATCTATATCATGGAAGTTAATTGGTGGAGGCTCCATGCCAACTGAAGCAGGACCATCACCAAAACCTTCTACGCCATGACATGACGCACACTGTTCAGCATAGAGTTGATTTGCTTTTTTGAGATCAGGCTGTTTTCGAGGCACGACAACTATTTCATAAGCAATGATAATCTTGTTATGTATCTGCGCTGTTAGTCGCCTGATTTTTTCAGGTGATTCTTTTTGACGCACCCATAGTGTCAGGGATTGAACCTGCTCAATTAATTCAGATTTAACACTATGCTCAGGTAGATCTCCGAGCTGCTGAGTAATGCCAGCTACAAAATCCACCATCTCTGCATATTCAGCAGTATTAACAACCCGACCGTCTTCCACAGCACCACTGTAGTCCACACCGACATAATCAATTAGCTGTAATAACTGTTGCGAATCCGCCATCAGTGGTTTGCTTAATAACATGAATGACAATAATAAATAAACCGCAGTTCTCATAGTGCTTCTCAATAACTAACTTAAAGTAAATGCGAATGATAACAGATATCATTCGCATAAATAAGCGTGCGTACTTTCCTTCGACTCTAGCTCACCAATGGTTTTCACCCCAGACACCAATTCTATTGGTTGAATACAGTGCGATGGACAATTGCATGAAGCCTGTTAAAGACAACATTAATAGTATTGCCCTTTTTCTTAGTTTCAAATAATGATCACATGCTGGCCATTATGTAAAACCTGAATCGAGGGTAGGCCAGCAGTAATCTTGACGTCCAATGCTGATGACATACTGGGCATGAACTGCAAACAATTTGTGTAAAATCATTTTTCTTCTCCTTAATATGGCAGCCCTCTACCCAAATAAGACAACAGTGTAAGCGCCACACTTCCAGCTTTATGGGATCTTTCTTCGTTGCGGTCTGGGATGCTGCAATTCCATAGCCGTGACGCCTATATCCTTACCGTCATCTTTGTAAATCACATCAATTACCACATCATCATCGAATACAAGCGTGAAGCTGCGCACACCTAGGTCCCAATCGGTTTCCTTCATGGTCTTGTAATTACTCGAAGGTAAACGATAGGTCCTGTTCTTGGACGCATATCCAATGGTGTAGATCCATCCCTGCTTTTTATTTGCTAACAAAATCTTCTTTTCTGGCCCACCATGATGTGAAAACGCGGCTTGTCGTGTAATAACAGCCAACGGATAATCCTTTAAGACTATTTCAGGATCTGTACCCGAGTTGAAGATAGGTGGTTCCGGCAACGGTGCAGGATCTGCTCCACTTACTGGAGCCCACAACAATGTACAAAAAACTATTAATAACCTATTCATGAGTTTTCCTCTATTCAGCGATCAGATAGTCAGGGGGAATCCAATCAGTTCGAGTTATTTATTACCGATCTACAGCATCAGATCAATTTCGCTTAACACCTGGTATGGTGTGTTAAACACTACGTTAATAGATGATCGGAGGATGGGTTGGTGGTTGCATAGGCAGGAAGGAATAAGAAAAGACATAGAATCCAGCGTTGATCATCGCCACAGGGACGTAGGCATCCAGGTCGTCTGTACTCAGTAGGTCGATAGGGTTACTCCATACATGACACCATTCATCACAGTCGAAATTCGTATCCGAAAAATTGGCTAGAAATTGATCGTCAATTTGAGAAATGCTATTGCCTGAGCCATTGAAAGTGGAGAACGCACACTCATCATCCGCCCATGCAATATTCAGCGTGAGCAAAGAGACAATAAGGAGTTGTGATACAAACCGAAGCATAGTGCTTATTATAAGGCCTGCTCCCAGGTTTGGATCCTTCATTTCCTCAACATCCGTAAACCGCTGGCAATCACCACAAATTCGCTGATCTCATGCGCGAGCACGGCAATGGGTAATGAAAATACACCTACCACCGCACCCACCACCAGAGTGCCGATGACCAGTACAGATAGCATCAGGTTCTGGCGAATAACGCTCCAGTTACGACGACTAAAACGGATGAGATAAGGCAGCCGTGACAGATCATCCGCCATCAATGCGACATCAGCCGTTTCCAGCGCCACATCCGTGCCTGCAGCGCCCATGGCTATGCCCACATGAGCTGCCGCCAGTGCCGGCGCGTCATTGACACCATCACCAACCATGGCTACCCGGCCATACTGATGATCCAGCTGTTCAATTTTGCGCTTTTTATCCTCTGGACTAAGCTCGGCAAATACTTCATCAATACCGGCTTTGGTAGCAATAGCATTAGCCGCCAACAGGTTATCACCGGTCAGCATAATGATTTTTTCAATACCGGCTTTTCGAAGCTCACTAATCGCATCGGCCACACCAGGTCTAAGTGGATCAATCACCGCAATCAGCCCCTGCACTTGTTGCTCGGTGCCCAGCAGTATCACGGTGTTACCTGCCTGTTGCAATTCTTTGATTTGTACTTGAATCGGATTTAAATCAATCCCCATGCTGGCAAATAAATCGGGTTTACCGATATATACCGTCTCGTTATTAACTCGGCCTTTAGCGCCAGCACCAGTGAGTGACTGAAAATCTGCTGCCGGTGTCACGTCAATGTTTTTATCCGTCGCGTAATTAATAATAGCGCTGGCCAGTGGATGTTGTGAGCGGGATTCCAGCGCGGCAGCCAAGGCCAACAGCTGTTTTTCCGTTACGCCATTAAAAGCAATAACTTTACTCACCTGAGGCCGACCTAAAGTCAATGTGCCGGTTTTATCCAGAGCGATAACACGTACTCTGGCTAGATTCTCCAGATGTACACCGCCCTTGATTAATATGCCATTGCGACCTGCAGTGCCAATGGCTGCAACCAGTGTAATAGGAATAGAAATCACCAGAGCGCAGGGGGCAGCAGCAACAATAAACACGGTGGCTCGCGTCAACCATTCCTGCCACTCCTGAGCAAAGAAGAGTGGTGGCAATACGGCCAACAAAACACCCACGGCCAGAACGGCTGGACTATAACGGCGACCAAAGCGCTCGATAAAACGCTGACTTTTTCCTTTACTGGACTGCGCCTCTTCCACCAGCTGAATAATACGTGCCAGGGTATTATCGGCCGTTGTTTTAGTTACACGAATGGTCAGTGCACCCTCACCATTTAAAGTGGCGGCGAAGACACTGTCTCCAATATTTTTTTCGACAGGAACCGACTCACCGGTAACAGGCGCCTGGTTAAGACTTGAATGACCCTCAACGATGTCACCATCTGTAGCCACCGCTTCACCGGGACGGACAATAAAAACATCACCGATCTGAAGCTCTTCTGCAGGAATCACTATCTCATTGCCATCGCGTAACACCAGCGCGGTTTTGGGCGCTAGATCCATCAATGCACGAATCGCATTACGGGTGCGCTCTTCAGTGTAGCCTTCTGCTGCCTCAGAAATGGAGTACAGAAAAACCAGCATGGCTGCCTCAGCCCATTGCCCTAAGATCCCCGCAGTAATAGCGGCTACGGTCATCAATATTTCAATGCCAACCTGCCTCTCGTCAAGCAGTGTTTCAATGCCCTCCCGGATAAAATACCAGCCACCAATAGCAACCGCAAGCAGATACAGGCTGGTTTCCAGCAAGGATGGCAGTCCCAGCATTGAACCGAAAAAACCTATTGCCAACAATAAGCCAGATAATGCGGAAGTGACAACCTGAGGATTGCGCCATGGCGGTGGCATGGGTTGGCCACTGGCTACTGCTTCACAGCTCGGGCAGGCCATTATTTCTTCTCCGTCTTCAGGTCATCAGAAAGATTGCTATGAGTCATTGTGGTATGTGAAACTATCATCTACATAGAGTGCTTACGCATATAAGCTACTAATGTTTCAAGCTCACTTTTACTAGGAGCTACAATTTCATTTCCATTTTGACTCATCCACTGCATTCGAGCATTCATGCGCTCTACAGTCACTAGCCATCCTTCTTCACTATGAAGCTTGGGATTGGGTAATGCATGGCATTGAGTGCAATACTGATTAACTAATTTAGCGCCTTGAGATTGCGGTTCGGGCAATTGCGTAATGTCACCAATTTTAGGTTTACCTTTACCACCCCACATCATACCGCCTCCGCAACGACCCATGCCACACGTCCCTTGCGATAAAAATTTACTTTTTTCTGAAGAAGGAGTGAAATCTTTTTGTGAAAAAGGATTCTCATCGGCATAAACTTTACCAACGGACAACACCATCAGCCCTATAAAACTAAATAAATAGATTGTTAACCGGATTATTTTTTTCATGACTGCTCTCCAATGTGAGATGAATTGATCAGTGATATTTACAGCGTATTCATGACTCGCTTAAGTTTAGATTTCACTTTTTTTCCAATTTCAGTGATTTTTGGATCACTGACGATTCCCAAGACTGATTCAGGATCCATAAATTCTACATTGATACCATTATCATGGGCTTTTCGAACAACGACATTACAGGGTAACAACGCACCGATAGAAGCATCCGTAATTATGGCCTCATGTACAAACAATGGATTACATACACCCAGAATACGATAGGGTTCAATATCGATATTCAATTTATTTTTTATTGTCGCCGTCACATCAATATCAGTCAAAACACCAAAACCTTCAATTTTTAGCGCATGGATCACGGCATCGATAGCTTCATCAAAGTCTAAGTAAATATTCTTACTAAAAGTGTATTTATTTACGCTCATCTTCCTTCCATTATTATTAATTACACATATGAAAATAAATAATTTAATACTTATTAATTAAGAAAAATATTATGCGTTACATAAATCAGCTGTTATTTAAGACGTTAACTGCAAACAAAAATATTCAAGCTATAAATTCCAGAAATTAACTCTGTATATTTTTAAACGATGGGAGGATGAGTTAAAGGCTGAGTCAAATGAGAAAAATAAATAAGTCCATATAACTGTTTTGTAGAATATTTAAATAATGAAGCCTGAGAAGGTTCAAATGAACAAATTAAACTCGGACTATGATCTGATACCTGACACCATTCATCACAGCCATTAATGATAGTAAGCGATACATCCATGGATGTATCATTTAACACCATGGATTCATTTTCAGAATCTATGATAGAGACAACAAAACAACTATCAGACGCCCATGACATATTAAGCATTAGCATAAATAAAATTAAAACTTGAATGATATATTTTTTCATAACATAGTTAATAGTGTTTATAAAAAATTATTCTAAATTTTATAATCATTATAAAATAAAGTTGGTTCTGATCGCTTTTTTTAATAACTCCTGATCTTACAGCGGCTATTTTCACGCAACCTTAAACGATAATGAAGCCACTGAAGATCAACATTATATTTAGCCAAGTCATCAGGTATTGCTTTAATCGTGTCATGCAATAGTTCTAAAAAGGTGTACCCGGCACAAAATTATAATAAAGCCGTTGCCCTTTTCTTTGAGCGAATAATATCTCTGCTTGTCGTAACACTTTCAAATGATCAGACAATTTGGCTTGAGGTACCAGTAGACTGTAAACCATTTCACATAAGCAAATTTCTTCACCTGAATTAATCATTAAACGGAAAATACGCAACCGTATTTCATCAACCATGGCTTAAAATATGCACTCATACTTAAAAGTAATTACACACATAGTTGTACTATAGCGCAACTATGCATCATTAACAACAGCTAACTTGAATTCACTATATATAATGAAAAATTCCGACAGGAATTGAGATATATAAGTATGCATATAACTCATAATCTATTAATTATCCTAATTAAATTAGTAGTACTTTATGAATTAGCATGGCCGATATGCCGCGATGTATTAAGAAGCCAAAGGTCTATATTCTTAACTGACAAAGGTTTGCACAAAAAATATCCTTGCACTTGATCATTATCTAATGACTGTAGTTTTTTAAGAACATACTCATCTTCCACACCTTCTGAAACAACGATATAATTCAAACTATGAATCATCTCAATCACAGCACGTACAATTGCGATATCACTTGCATTATTATTCAGGCCTAGAATAAAAGATTTATCTATTTTTAATATCTCCATTGGAAGCTTTTTGAAATAAGCCAAAGCTGAAAACCAGCTATATGTAGTTGATCTATTAGTTTTTGAGCACGAGTAAAATCATGAAAAATTGCACTTTCTGTAACCTCCAGTGTAATATTATTTGCTAATGAGCCAGTCTTCTTGAGCAATGATTCAAGATCACTTAACAAAGCATTATTCTGAAAACAGTACGGCGATAAATTTATGGACACCGTTAAATTAAAACCCATTTTTTTCCCAATGTTTGCAATCTATCAATGCTCTTTCAAATACATTTAGTGTGAGCTGATGTATAGCACCAATTTGTTCTACAAAATCAATAATAGACAGCAATAGCTCTTCTTCATTACATTCGCCAGCTATACTACTAAGAAATAGTTTATCAATTGTGATTAATACCCTATCATTGACACATTAATTTATTACTTATAATAAATTTCATAGCAACAGCTAATACAAAAAACACTCTCAGGTGCTCCTTCATAATAATTTTGCATTGCATTCTGTTGGAATTGATATGCTTTTTTTCTGACATAAAAATTACCACTACAGAACCTAAAAGCCTTCACTATTAAAAGCGAAGGCTCAATCAGGATATTAAACCACTGTAATGGTGGTAGTTGCTGTTCCAAGCGTGGAGCCATTGCGAATATCTCGATATTCAATGCTACCTGTATACTGACCTGATGAGGGCATAGTCAGGATAATGTCATAGCGCTCACCTGGTACGCACAGCTGCTCTGTTGCGGTATATGACTGAGCTAACGGACGACCATCAGAAGCAATAACTTCGAACTGCAAACCTCCCATACGCACAATACCCGGCATATAGCTGGTACCATTAATACGAATCAATACTTTCTGACCCGCACCGGCGCTAATCGCTGTAGCAGAATCGTTCTGTGCATTGGCACCGTCCTTACCATTAATCATGAAATAGTTTGGACTGTAGCGTTGCAATACTGAACCGCCTCCACCCATGCCTCCACCACCCATACCACCGCTATGCCATGAGGTATCAAAAGTGGTTAGCTGCCAGATGTATTCTTTATCGAAGCTTGAACCATTATCCCAGGCGCGATCAGTACTGCCATCGGTAGGACGAATAATAACCGTGCCGAACATACCCATTTCAAAATGCTTATGGGTATCTACATGACAGTGATACATGTATGTACCAGCATGGGGCGCATCAAAAGTGTAAGTGTATGACCTGGAGTTTCCCATGCCACCTACAGCAAATGATGTGGCCGGCACGCCATCATTCTGCTGATCTACATCCAGGCCATGAAAATGAATACTATGTTCCATTTCTGATCTTAGAGTGACAAGAACTGTCTCACCCTGACTCGCCTCAATCACCGGGCTGGGTACAGAACGGTCATTATTGAAACCACTACCAAAACGCCAGGTTCTAATTGAGGCACCATTAGCCATAGATTGACTACCCTCCATTACTGCATTTACGCTAGTGGGTGCCTGCAAGAAGGAAAAGGTACGACTCCCACCTGTGCTACCACCACCCGAGCCGCCATCGCCGCCGCCCCAACCACCGTCACCACCACCGTCACCACCACCCCAACGCATCATTTTTACTTCTTTAAGTTCAAACATTTATATTCTCCTCGATTTTTTTATATGTGTATTGGTAATGGATTAAGACGCGCTCATTAAAATGAGGCCACCATTTGGATAAACACCACCCGCAGTCACGCCGGGTACATAATGGGTGTGTAATGGGAATACACCAGCCTGGACAACAGGCAGAATCACATCAACACAGGAGGACAATTCAACTTGAACTGTATCTTTTTCAATCACGGTAGTTTCCACAATACGATTTCGAGTCGCAACATTCACATGGTAACCATGAAAATGCATGGGATAGGTAATGCACCCACCATTCACAAATCGAATAGCTACATCTTCGCCCACACTCATAGATACCAGAGTGTCACCACCTGTTGTTGTATCAGGAAAACTCAAACCATTGGCGAAGAAATAATTAGGTTCATAGTTATTCATATCGTAGCTGCCACCACTTGCAACAGCACTGTTAAGACGATCATCCAGATCACTCATAAATAAAGTGTACTGACGATCAAAAGCAGGCCCACCACTATAAAGTGCATTAGAACCATTAGCAGGCATAACAACCATAGGGCCAGCCAGACCCATAGCCTTACTAATTTCACCGTTAACATCATCGGTGTAGAAATAGCTACCGGCTGCAGGCGCAGTGAAGCTGTAGTTGTGAGATGAACCTGGAGAAATAGAGGGTGTGTTTGATATTACGCCGGGAATAACAAAATTAATGGCTCTATCAAGATTATTGGTTACTGTAACATTAACCGTATCACCTTCATTTACAAGCAGGCCGGATGCAAGAGCGCCTGGACCAGTGCCATTAGCATCATTAAACTGCCAGACAAAAATGGAACTACCGCCCACCATAGTTTTATATGTGCCTTCGGCAGATAGACTAATATTTTTGGTAGCAGCTTGTGCCTGCTGGGAACTAAGGGCAGTTAAGCCTGATAATGCAAATGTAGTCGACCCCAGTAGACTTGATTTTAAAAATTCACGTCTTTGCATGAATATATCCTCATTTGATGTAGCTATAATTTGATTATTAATTGAATAAGTAAAAATAATAATCAATAGCTATGCCTGTTAAACACAATGTATTTAACAAAAAATATGTTTTTTGACGATGAGGGACTAAACAAAAATAGGAGGAGGGTTTTCAGAATTAAGAATATAACTTAGGGAAATAAAATCCGTTGTAACGATATTTTCCTGATTAAAAATTATATTTAAATTGATTGTTTCGGAAGTCATTGTGACCATTAAAACTTGGCAACAATCACAAGTTGCATCACAGGTGCAACTTGTTACATCATACTTAATAGCACTAAGTTGGAGAGGCTGATTTATATCATCAGCAATATTACTACTATATGTATAGCTAGTTGACTCTATGTCTTCGCTGCAAGATAAATTTTGTATTAAACTATTGAACCCGTTAAGTAATAAAAAAACTATACATATGAATATAGAAATATACTTATAATAATCATTGTTTTTAAACTCAAATAAGAACATATATTACCAGTACCGATACACATACTTTTCTTGATATAAGACTCAACTAAATTACCTTGTTTATCGTATGATTAATATCGTATTAAATAATACCATATACTGTATGTGATAAATCACACATATAAAACAACATTATTTATGCTCTCATAAATCACTATGTGTAGTTCTGTCACAAAGAACTCATAGGAAAGGGTAACAAATGCAGTTTTTTCGCTGATAGTATTGGTTTACTATTTTTTTAAATTCTGTATAAACTGTTAAATTCCAAGGGCTATTGGTTATATATTAACCATGAACTGACCCAAGAATTAGTATTCCATTTTCAGACATGACACAGGACTTTATGGATGTTTTTTATAAGATTTTGAGCAACCAATGAGTTTTTAAAGGTGATTTTTATTTCAGGCATTTGTTATTCCTTAACAAGTAGCCCACTCTATGAATGGGCCTTATTCAAAATCCATTTAGTTTTTATCTGGCAATAGTATACGCTTTATTACTGAGCCCTATTGTTTCAGTGGTATGGGTAACTAGTGAAAGCTTTGACGGATCACCCGGGTCAATAGCACGAGTGAGCGAGAAATCAGTATCAATATTCCATACTATGGATGAATCAAGTTTTTTTGTTGAGTAGCTGGCAAATATGCCTGTAGACACTTCTACGTCATTATAAAAAGTTAATGCGGGCGTTCTAACTGACTTAATTATTTTAACTGTAGTTCTAGGGGGAACACGGAACCAGCTATTTATAGGTAAAATTTCTTGGCCTAATGAATCATTAAAAACCGAAATACGTTCAGTCTGCATATTGTAGTTAGTCGTAGTGTTATTACTTTCGTTTTTCGGATAACCGCTTTGATATTCAACGGTAGTATTAACATTACTTGTTAGGGTGCTGGTAAAATTACGCGGACCGGAGTCATCATCATCTAAAAATCTGCAAACACTAAAACCAGTACTCCCATTAGCGTATGCAAGTGTAGAATTACTTCCGGAGTAATTATAGTTATCAACTTGACTTAAATCACAGATGTATCCTGAAAGAGGCGTGATGCTAGGCACACCATTTAATGCAGTGCTATTCACTGTGTCAGAATTTACATCTTGATAAGCACTGTATAGAGGCCCAGTTGGATAGATCGTTGTGCTAGTGTATACATATGAAGGATTGTATGTCACATGAGTAATAAGGTTCTCAGAAGATGTGCCAGAAGAGCAAGCAACACTCCAATCATTGCCACAACTTTTAGCAGCCCACGTTTCGAAAACACTTGCCCGTGCTCTATTCTTACGTATTTTAGATTCGTATATATGTACTACACTGTGGTCTGCATTATCATCCAGATAAATATAATAAGCCGTGTTTGATGGATTATTAATAGAATATTCAACATTTACTAATTGACCGTTTACAATGGCGCGGTTAGTAAAATTACTACTCGTAAAAAGTGACTCATTACTGATTTCACTTGAGACTGTTATTTCTGGTATTAGTACATCAACTTTAAACACCCAGTCTTTAGAAAAGGTGTTTCCCGCATCATCTATTGCCGTTATTGAGACTCTGTGATTATCATCTGTTGTTGTTTGATACCAAGTATCTCCCATATATTCAGTTACTACAGGAAGATAAAATGTTGAACTACCTTGTGGTGACGATGGGACAGGGTTTGTATCAATTATTAAAACACCATTTTTAAAATATTGGTATGTAAGATCAATATCTCCTCTATTCGTAAATACGCCAGCACCTTGAGGGTCATCTAGTACAAAACTTAAGGTTAGATACCCATCATTTGCTAGGCTACCCGATATACTTGTACCGGCAAGACTGACATTGTCAGTACTTACACATACCGGATTAGAACTTGCTATTGAATCATCGAAGCGACCAACTGTGCATAGATTAAGCTGTCCTTGATAAGTTGTGAATCTGGCATTTGTATCGCTTACAGCAATAGTTGGATTAAGTAAATCCACATCCACATCAACCGTATTAACACCAACATTATTCGCTGTATCTGTAATGATTAATTCAATTTCATTTGACCCTGAATTTAAAACAATATCTGCCGACCAGGTTAAGTTATCTGCATTGATAACAGCCGGTGTTCCACCAACCGTAATACTTGATGCGGGTGCGCCGTTTAATTGATAAGTACCCGTTGCGGTATAGGCTCTTGTATTTACAAGTGTCGAACTTGTTAGCGAAACCGTAGAGGCGGTGTTGACGACTTGATATGTAAATGTACGCGTGCTTTGATTATCTAGTGCGTCTTTAGCTATGACCGTGACGCTGAGAGTGCCATCAGAATAGCCGAGTGTATTTATACTCAATACAGGGTTATTAGTTTGGCCCATAGAAACAAAGCTACCATTAACACTGTATTCAACACTGTTAAGACCTAATGGATCGGTAATCTCAAATCCAATATCCACGATGCCTTTTAAATAGCTTCCTTCTTGTGTCGTCGTGGTTATAACAGGCCCCGTTTGATCTACCGGTTTTGGTGTTTCACCACCAAACATTGAGTCGGTTGATAACGCAATGCCATTTGCAAATTGTAAAAATTTACCGACTTCTAGCCCAGTTGCATTCCGCTCACTGCTCATCATAACTAAAATATTTTGCGGTATGTCCAGACGGTATGACTCCGTATTAAGATGTACACTGCCAAGGGCTAATTGACCTACATTCGATGAGCCGTTTATATAGCCCATTCCATTGAGTAAACCGTCTGCCGAAATATCCTGACAAGCAACCTGTAGAAAATACATTGAACTGTTTTGGTTGAAGCGGTGCGGCGTCACGCCGTTCTCTTGAGATATTGCGGCGGTATATGAAGAGATGCCCGCGAGTAAAGCCCCAAACCTTAATTCATCAGTGACTTCAAAATTAGCATTCTCTGGGTCGGTAATATTTTTGGGGTAGGTCCCAATAACATCTACACCGACAAGCCCCGAAAAAGCGCTCGTTGCTTCTATGATAGCGTTTTGTGCATTCGCCCCCTGCTTTACTTTGTAATCGGCTAGGCAACTGGCCAGATGTGAGTATGGATTTACTTGAACATTAATATCCTTATCTTGTTCAAATTGAATTAAAGAGCGTACCGCTTGCCCTTCTAATAAATCGACATTTACACCACTGGCCTCTTCTGTATATCGACCATCAGTGACTTCAATCAGTAAGGGTTGATTTGGGCTTTGTACATTTAATGTATAAAAGCCTTTAGCATCCGTTGTTGATTCAGCTAATAAATCGCCTTTAATGCCATCGGCCCATGAGTAGGCCCTGATCGTGCCATCGGTAATAATAGCATCGACGGCATTACCGGTAATAGCAACAGAAGATCTTTCCGCGGGAAGATTAGTGCCACTATCACCACCACTGCATGCCGTTAAAACACTCCCGACAAGTAGGCTCGATAAAACCAGTGAAAAACCTTTTTTCAAAGGTGGGCATACATTTATTGCTGTCAAACGTTCCATTTTAAATCCTTGTATAACATTCATCATTTACTGGTTGGCATTTGCCAACATTCCTATTTACAATTTTTATATTTATTTAAACGTGCTTACACGTATCCCTAACAAAAACACATCAAAACGATTTGTCGAATCGAATCAATGCATTTTTGGGCGATACCGTAATAAAGGCACTCGGTTTATTAATTTTTCCTTTTTGTAAATCAAGCATTGTCTTACTGCCATTAAGAACACCTTCTGAAATTGGGTTTACACCCGACAACGTTTGCAGGGTTGCATTACTCGCTGATGCCAATCCTGCATAAACACTGTAATTAACCGAATCTTGAGAATTGCGCGTCACCACACCGCTCAAGCCCGATATTTTATTGATGTCATAAACTGACGCGGATAAACCCACTAATTCATGACCCTCTGGATCAATCGCTTCATTTAGAAAACTTTCAAGTCGTCTTGTCTGCGAATTAAACGACTTCCCACCAAATAAAACCGTGCCCGCTCTGAGCACTTTTCGTTTGCCGATAATGTCTTCTTCTAAGATTAACTCAATGCCAGTTGAATCAGCTGAGGTCACCTTTCGGACCAATCTTGCTTTCGCCCAGGTATTGCGTTTAATCCCGTATTGCTGACCCTGCGTATTCACAAAACTTTGCGATACATTTCCATTATCACTCAGTGACTGAGTCTCTTGTGTCATCGGGGGCATATAGAAGTTATTAACAACCGATTTTTTTAATGTGCTAGTTGATTTGTTATTAGCCGAATTATTCTCACTGGCATGAATCCCCTTTGAATATTTACTGACTCGTTTATCATCAACAAGGACGCTTTTATTGTCATCGCTATCAAATGCAACATCTGCTGAGTCGGCAGCATCGGTGTTTATTTCTGCGTTTTTATTTTCAATCACGATTACTGCATTAGGTTTTGCATCCGGTGTATTTTCATTTTTATCCGAATGTTTACGGATAACGGTTTTATCCATTTTATCCTTAGGCAGTAAATGACTCACTGTATCCTCACCAAAACGGCGATCACGTTCGCGCTCTTCGTGTTTAAGCTGGTTATATAACCGTTCAAGGTGTTTTTCTCCGCTAACCTCATCCGTACTAAAGACCATCCCGCTATAAACACTCAATATAAAAATACATACAACCCTTACCATGACACATCAACCTGACCACGATCTGTTGCCACCGATAACATGAGTTTTTTAGCCTCAAGTAAGGCGCGACTCTGCGTCACAATGACACATCGATTTATTTTATTGGGTCGCCATTGCATCTCACAACTTAAGTCACCCTCAATTGTACTTTGCGACTCATTCACAACTTGAGATAGTTCCAACCCACTGACATTAATATCAAAGGCACTTTTATTTTCGACTTCAAATACCAGCATAAAATACGTGTCGTATACCAGGATATGCTCTAAATAAATAACGGCCTGTCCGCCTTCTTTAAAGCGGGGTTCGAATTCTTCTTTAATGCTGTGTTCTTTAGGCGTTTGAATGGCTAAAAAACCAATGTAGGCTTTCGCCTTCTGCTCGACCCGTTGATCTAGACCCTGAAGCTGCTCTGCAACTTTTTTCTCAATGTTTTTCATGCGCGCATCCACGGCGCGATTAATAAGGTGCGTTCGTTCATCAATCGTTAATTGAAAAACAATGTCTTCATAGTGTTTTTTTAAATGACCGGTTGAGCGAAGCTTTATTGAAATGTTATAGCCGCCTGCCGTAATAAATAAGGTGCCTAAATGTTCGGGGACACCGTTGCTGCACAGTGCATTGTCTTTTCCACATAAGCCGGATTTTTTCACCGTCAAGACAAACATATTGTGCGGTATGTCTTTTGACGATTGACCGTCCTTACTGACACCTGGGCGATCGATATCAAACACGGCATTATTTGTCATTACACTTTGAAAGGGCACGATGTCATCATTTTCATTTAACAAAAAAGGAAATATAAAACGCACGCCCAGGTCAGGCACAACATCGACGCTAAATTTTGTAAATTCCGTTAATGGTATATCCCGCTGCCGGGGGTTCATCTCGGCTGCTTGTGAGAGTGTGCTCACCAATAAAAGTACACCACAAAAAATGCCTTTAATTAAAGACATAATTAATCACCTCAACACCGTAGCGATTCAATCGAGTTTTAGGCACGATATTCACTTCAACCGTGATATCAAAATTAAAGGGGTTCGGGTCAATATTACCAATCTCAACCTTCCCCACTAATCGCACATAGGCATTCTCACCCGAATCACCAAAGCGCTTTACGCTCGCCGCATCATAATCAAACTGCGTGAAGGACTTTTGTTTTGCATCCCGCACATCAACAATCTCTTTTGTTTCTTTCGCGTCCGCCAAATATTGCGATTTATAATCCACCGTCATCATATCAATGGCCCGCCCACGGTCTTTAAAGATGGTCGTTGCATTGGTTGAAATGATTCCATCAATAAACGTTGAGGCGGTGTGTATTAAATCTTCATCCTCACGGTGGTAGGCATTTAGATAATCGTATTGGCCAATGATTTGATTTTTTTCATTCACCATGAGGGTGGCTTGTGGTCTTAATATATAAAATCCCGCTTGTAATATATTCACTAGCAACATCGCAAACGCAAATCCCCACGCCATATACGTATGCTTAATTGCTAAATTAAATAACGAACCCGTCGTCCCGATTCTGGCGAGGTGTGCTTTATCCGATAACGATTGCACGTCACTGCGTTCAATACCCTGTGCTTGCTTATCCATGTTTAAGACCTTTTAGAACCCTTTTGCAGTTTCTTATTAATCATCACGCCACGCCGCAGCTGTTGTTGTTGTGATGATGAACGTTTAACCGATCGGTTTTTGTTTTGTTCAGGTGGCTCATCGATGGGACTTGAACTGTCCAGCTGTGATGAAAGCGTTGCCGCACGACTCATGCGTGAAGAGTTTGAGGCGGAGGCTGCGGCATCGCTGCCCGGTGCCGCTTTATTACTCACCGCAGAATTGCCCGATACCGTCGGTGATGGACTGGCGTGTTGAGCGCGAATATTCGCCATGTGTTTCGCGCTACTGCCCATGCCCATTGCATTGGCAAGATTGCCTAATGCCATTTGCGCCGATTCACTTTTCCCCAGCATACGACCACCTTTTCCGAGTAAACTCGCACCCATTTTTGTCCCCATGATGGATTTTGCAGCCGCCGCACTCGCAATCCCGCCCGCCGCCGTTGCAAACGGCATCACCGTCCCCGCAATCGAACCATCGCCTCTTACGAGTGATGCAGTAATAAAAGGCGCTGCAATAATAGAGGCCCACAGCAAACCATTAATGGCCGTGAATAAAAAATAAAGATCGGTTGTGGCAAACGATGTGCCTGACTCAATAATCAAATGCGATGCGCCAAAAAAAGAGCCCGCGATAAACACCATAATGACCGCTTCAACAAAGGGCCAAAAAGCCCCAATCAGCAACCATTGCATCCACCCTTTCAGGGGTTTGTACCCAGAGACAACGGATAAGGGAATCGCAATTTCGCCCCAAATAAAACTCAATCCTAAAATCATCGCTTGTGCAAAGCGCATCACTAACATGGTGATGGTGAGCAGCAATAGTGAAAAATAAAAAAAGGCCCAACCCACCGCCTCGGTGATGCCCACTCCCATCGACATTAACCAACCATCATCGGTTTGATTGGCCTTCCCCGCTTCAAATAAAGTTTCCATGCGACGCGTGACGGTTTCAATCGAGCCTACACCATCTGCAAATGAAGTGATCGCATTGATCGATAAAATAACCATCCAAATAATCACGATGTATAAGGTCAGTAATGCGGAATAGGCCAATATATCGGATAACATTTTTTCCCAAGACCCACCGGTTTCAATGCTCTCTGCGGTGTTTTGGATCACGCGTATTTTTGAGGCTATCACCAAAATAATCACGGATAAGAAAAAAACAAAGCCTGCAATTTCAAATGATAATTCATAGATTGCACTCGGTGAGAAGGCATTTAATAACGCAATCACCGGTCCCGATGTTCCCCCTGAATCAGACATTAATACGCCGCCTCTTTATCCACCGCGCCTATCGCGCCCATTGCACCATAGAGTTTTTCAGCGTCTTTTAAGCTTTTATCCATTTCACCGCGTTGATGAAGATTAAAGAGTTTTTGTTGCTCTTCCTCTTTTTGTTTTTGCACCGCGGCGTTCGCCAAAAATGCCGTTGAGGCGGCGGTTAAATTACTGGAGTCACGCGCGGTATTATTTTTTTGCGCACTCTCATAATTGTTATTCGAACCCTTCTCAAATTGTTTCAGGTTATCCATCCGGCCATACAGACGATCTGATCGTTCTCGATAAAGTTCGGCTTTTCGATACGTCGAGTCTTTCCATTTGTCTTTAAGTATTTTTCGAACCTGATACACACGGTCATCAGGATAAAGTAGTGGGTTTTCATATTCGTTTTCTATTTGTTTCATATCTTTAATCAAAAACCGTGCATCTTCGTTGTGTACGTATTCCAACGGTAGGTCGCGTATGTTTTCAATGTTTTTAACATCTTCGATGAATGCTTTGGTTTTTTTAACCTCGGATAACTGTTGAGTACCCAGTTTCACCAGCTTCACTATCTCTGCTGTCATTTTAATCAGCTGTGGTGTGTCACTACCTATGGCGTGTGCGGTGTTATTAACCAGCATTAACACCAGTAGCGTTAAGAAATTATGCAGCGTCATGATGTGTGTTCTTTGCTTGTCTAAAGTAATACAGGCGTTCGATCACATCGCCTGTTTGTTGGCTAATGGAATTTTTTAAATTTTTATCATTGCCGGAGGTGGTCGCAAGATCCAATAAGGTCTGCGGGAAACTCAAATGCAGATTAAAGTAGTCATCACCCACACAGCGTATGCCTGGGCGATAATCAAGACCAATCGGATTCGGAAAATTAGACCAAATATTTAATGCATTGCTCGGCATGTTGACCCGCTCGGCGATGTCATCATGACCACTTTGACGGTATAGAAATATCTTGTTGTACATTTGATTAATAATGGCCGGTTCGATCACGTCTATCTCATCGGTCTCTTGTGACACCAAATCAATACTGGCCGCTTCCTTACCGCCCATGCGCGCAATGCCGGACACCAAAGACCCTATAATGGTAGGTGCTACGCGCACATAGGCGTGTAATTCATCGAGCAATACACGAGCCTGATTAGGCGCGTTATAGGCCATATAGGTAAAGCGTAATGATAAAAATACCAGATAAAAGACCAATAAATTTTTATCGGCTTTTTCAAGTAAGCCTAAATCAACGCCACAAATGCCTTCGGATAATACAAAGTTATCTTGTCCGCTAAACATTTCACCCGCGGCACTGTTAAGAAATGAATTCAAGTTACCCTCCATGAAACGGGCGGCATCCTCCATTTCACGCGATACCTGTAACCCACTGTCCAGAGAATCGGCGATACTCGCCGCATCATCCATAATCGGTAACATCTCAACCCATTTTTTATTTTTAAGGAGGTTTAAAAACTGTGGCAATGTCGGGGCATTACTGCCCTCTTCTTGTTCCACATACAATGCCCGCAAGGTCGCCGCTGCCACAGCAGCTTCGTGCATGTTTAATTTTATTTTCCCTTCAATTAAACGCTCACCCACCAATAAAAAGGCCAGTGCCTCAATCGTGCCCCCCACGACTTTACTGTCCAAGCGTTTAGGATTATCAACGTCTGCCATCGCGTAAGGCGGCAATGGGTTAATCGATGTTTTATCGGGATCGAGTAAATAATAATTCCCCCCAAAGCCTTCCACCGTCCATTGGTAGGTTTTACCAATTTCTAAAATGTACCAATCAATACCCAGGGGATAGGTTTCACAAATAGAGGCCACTTTTTCCACCCCTTTACCGCCCCGCGTCATCGCGGTCGTAAACGAGTGGTTTATTTCATCATTAAAATTAAAGCCGATGTATTGACCCGCCGTGCCAATTCGAATTTGGTCTGGATTATCCGATCCTGTTTTAAAAACTTGAACCGGTGACATATTCGCCACTTGATGAAGATCATCCGGCCTGAAGAATTTTGATTTATAGCCCTGGCCGGGTAGTGCGTAGCGAAAATACGGCAACTGAATATAATCAAAATCGTGCAGCACGCCCCCATTAACGGGATCTTCAATGATCTTTTTAAGCTGATCGAAGTTTTCAAGCACCACATCCCGAGGGCCGTATAACTGAAAAATAAAACAGTTATGAATAGCGGGGACTTTATGGTGTGCCAGATACTGCCTAAACGCGGATAAGTCACCTTGCTGTTCCTGGATGGTTTCATCCTGCGTGCCGGATGTCATTTTCTCCTGATGACGACTTTTTTTCATCGCGGCGGCGGTATCGAGTGGTTTCATAATCTGCGATACATGGTATTCACAGGGGAGCGATGAGAGAGCTAAAAACCAACCGGGCATTGCATCGGGGTATAAAAACAACAGCCCCATTTTACAAATATAATCACCACAGTTTAGATAGTCGTCCTCAAGCTTGGGTTTGTAATCAATGATCTGTTCATTAAAAAAGAAGCGTTCATCATACTTAAAATGCGGATTATTAAAAAAGCGTGTTCGGTTATAGGTTTGAATGATTCTTAATTTATATTCTTCATAGGTACATAATTTGGCATTGTTTAGATCTAGAAATATGCGCGCGGTGCTCTCAAGTCCAAGTGAGCGCTTGGACTGCGCAATCAATTGTTGCTTCACAGATTTAAACCGTTGTTTTTTAGACTCTGTTTTAGTGAGCACAATGGCCACCTCACTGCCCATGCCGTACTGTCGGTAGTGATCCGCTAGTTCTGCGCGTATAAATTCACCAAATTCCTTTCCACGATTAATCGTTGCCGTGCGCTGTTCATAGACATCCAGTTTTGAATCATCCACCTCATGCCAAAAATGAAACTCTGCGGTAATCGATTCATCCAACCGCGCAATGCGACTGTATAATTTTGTCCATTCACTTAACGCCTGCGCCTCACTTAGCATTTCAGCGTCAAAGCCATTCCATGAGATCATCAACGAGACGGCCCCGTCATGATGACCTAAACAGTAATCCCCGATGGGGTGACTCCAGGTAAAATTGGATTGATAGCTCATTCTTTTTCTAATCCATCCATGGGCTTTGAGCGATGCTCAAGAAAGTTTTGCACCAATAATTTTATAAACAAAATTCGATCACCGAGCTTTGCCAAAAACATCGCAATCAAAAAAGCCATCAAAGCCAAAAATATCAACACCCCTGCGATAGCCGCTTTTTTAAAGGTCAGATACACCGAAAAAGATAAACCCAGCAGCACAATAGCCGCCGCCACGAGAAACACCGTCGCGATGGGTAGCCCCATGAATTTATTTAACTGAAACCGACTGTTAAAAGCAGGCATTTTTAGCTGATCATACCGATAACAAGACCACCAATAATGATGGATAGCACCGCACCAATACCGGCACTTTTAATGGTGCGCCAACCCGATTCATCATCTTGACTCACTTTGATTGCACCCACGGTGCCAAAAATCGCGCCGAGGATAATGCCCACAAAGGTTAAAAAGCCAATCACATACGTGGCAGTTTGTTCTGCCTTGGCCTTACCGTCTGTACCCCCGCCAATATTGGGAATATCAGCGGCCATGACCCCAACGGAAAATAAAGACGCTGCAATCAATACAAGCACTGATGAAATTTTAAAATAATACATACTTTTTTTCCTGATTAATGTTGTTTAACTTGTTGACGTAGATCATCGAGTTTTCCCACATGAAAATACGTTTTTATTTTTATGATTAGGTATCCAAGGCCAACCATAAACGGCATCGACACCGCCGCGATGTTTACACTTATAAGTACATGCAACCACAGCTCCCCGACAATTGAGGTTTGCATATACCAATCGATCACTTGATCACGTTCCCCTGCAGACAGTAATGAAATCACAAAGGTATTCACCGACCACTCTCTGAACAGCGCCGAAACATTTTTTATCTCTATCAGCGTTTGTAATCTCACCACCGGTTCTGTGATCACCCCGGCCATCAAAAAAAGAAAAAACGGCAGGGCCAACAATGGCCATAATTTCCACCAGGTGATCATTGCACCAAGGCCGCTAAGTTTTGATGGTCTTCATCCGTTAACATTTGTTGAACCTGTTGCAGTGTGTCGGCTTGCATATGACGTGACCACAGATGTAAGCCCTCGCCTATTTCATGCGTTTTTTTAGCGGGCATTTTGACTGTCTCCCAACCATCCATATTAGGTAGTGGAAATCGTGTTTTATATAACGGGTTGGTGGTGACGCCGTTCGTTTCACTCAAGGTAGAGATATATGCTTCACCGGCATTTAACTGACGCAGATCGCGTTTATCTAAACGCGGCTGTTTAACCGCATGGGTATTGGTTCCATCACGCCCCGATAAGTTAGACGTGGAGATATCCAGCTCTTCATATTCACCCAATAATTTAACGGCCAAGTCGCCCGTGCGATCACCCATGGTGCGCAAGATAATTTTTGTCGCAATGGTATCGTCCAGTTCCGTCTCAAAGGTATGACTCACCGTTTGTAATTGTCCCCGGCTTTGAAACATAAAAGTGAGCGGCATTCTGGCCGAACGACAACGCGCTGAGATGGGCCCAAAGTTATCGTGGAAAAAAGCCCCCCAATCATCCAGCGCTAATCGGTGATAGTTATATTTTGTCGGCCCGGTTTGTTGGCGGTTACGCGCAATGACCCCATAGGTCTCAACAATGGCCACACCCAAATCGCGCGCATATTCAGATAAGGGTAAATGAAAATATATTTTTTTATTATCTGTTACTGCTTTTGATAAATGGATATCCGGCTGATAGGCATTAATCCGATTGGTCTTATCCCCAATACAAAAAATCATTAAGCGGTTTAATAAACCCTTCACCTCTTTGATGCGATCATTCCAGGGCAAGGAAAAATATTCATCTGCCATACGATAGGTAAAATCATCAATTTGTTTTTCACGGGCAAGCGCCATCAATTCTCGACCGGCCTCATCTACCGCTAACGCAGCCCACAAATCCCTTAGGTTCACAGGCACGCCAAGATTGAGCATTAACGGAATGACTGAACTGATCACGGCGCGTTGTGCATCTGAATAAAAAGACGTGGAGGATGTTTCACCAATTAATAATCGAGACAAGCGATCAATGACATCTTCCGCCTCCCCTTCAAATAAATTTAGCGTGTCGCTGCCTGATAGTTCCGAGGAAAAGAAATAATCAAATTTAACACCGGCAGCAATGTGCTTTTGATAAATATCAATATCGCCCTTCCCTTCAAAATAAGAGAAGCCATCGTCAGGGTACGCCTTAAATAAAAATTGATGAAAGCCCACAGCGGTAGATTCTGTTTTACCGGCCCCCGGACCACCCAGCACTAGCATGCCTAGATTTAATCCTTTCTCCGCTAATACCACATTGCTCAACGCTTGAGGCTTATTCGGATTGGTTAGTTCAATCCCAGGTCCCAATGACCAACCCAAAATTTTATCACTCAGTCTGTTCTGACGATTTAATCTCGCCCTATACAAAACAACACCGACAATTAACGATCCCACAAAAAACCAAGCCACACGGTTCAAAAATAAGGCATACACGGTTAAATCAATGAGCAACACAAAAAGCATAAACCCCTTAACAAACGCTACCATGCCGCCTCCTTCCAAAGCGGTTCAATCGACATCACATCAAACGGAAGCTGATGGGTCTTAATCTCTTTTTGATATAAACAGGCCCTGCTTTCATCCGTGGTGGCAATGACAAAACGATCCGCCACATCGCGCCATTTGCGAAGCTTTCGACCTTGCACTGAATAATGCCGATTATTCGGTGTGTGCTCACGATTAAAGGCATGCTTAATTCTTTCAGGCCCCATTAAATAATCATCAACCAAACAGAAAAAAATCAGCGTGCCATCGGTGCCCGCGTATTCTGCAAAGCCTGGGTTCAAACCCCTGCGATAAACATCCATTCGATGCAACACGGTAAAGGCGGCTGCAACCGAATCTCGCATGTCTATTTCCAGTGCATTGCGATGACAAAGATTACTGATTGCAGAGAATGACAATATCCGTTTGGTATAGCGCTCCCCCAAGGTTCGACAACCGGCTGGTGACAGACGATAAATATGCGGCGTCGCTTTAAAGATCTCGACTAAGTCATGGCCTAACAAACGCTGTAATTGCCGCGCCGTTGACGACGGTGAACTATCCGCCCAATAGGCCAACTGCAATCGAGTGGCACACGTAAGTCTTACAAGAGACGTCATTATCCTGCGTTCTGAATCCGTTAAATAAATCATCCTTATAAATACGCTTTTTGAATATCCTGCGTGCGCTGCTCAATCGTTTGAATCAACTCCCTGCGATTGGGCTTCTTCGATAATTTAATGGCCGGTAGGCCTAATTGTTCCGCGAGCTTTTGGAAAATAAAACACGTGCTTTCAATCTGTGACAAAGACACGGCTATGCGTGCAACCTTCACCACTGACTTACTTTGCATTGAAGAGGTCGAAGATGGGGAGAGAGCGCTTTTTCTTTTTTCAGTTAATGACTGCTTATGCAATACCCTCGCCCCGTGTGCCGATAACGTTCCATCTCTGACCGAAGCCTGTAATGCCTCATCCATTTCTAGCAACATTAAGGCTTTTGATAATTTAGACTTAGAAACATTTAATCGGCTCACCAACTGACGTTGGTTCCAATCACGCGCCGCCATGATATTTTTCGCCGCTTCCGCTAATTCAAAATCTTTCAGGTCTTCGCGCTGAATATTTTCAACCACCTGGAGTATCGTGCGCTCAATGGGATCATCAATTCGCACCTTTACTGTGACATCGATAGAGCCGTATTGTTTAGGGGCTTCTTTTTCTAAGAGCCTAAATGCACGGTAACGACACTCACCCGCCAATAAACGGTAACGGCCATTCTCTAATGGCTCGACCACAATCGGTTGTAGTTGTCCGTCTTCTTTTATAGATGCCGCTCGCAACGCTACTTCTTCAAAAGTATGTCTCACCTGCGCTTCAACATCGATCTGATCCAAGCGCAATGTTAGTGCGGGGTTATGCGTAATACCGTGTATAGAAGACGTGCTCGAAACATCGAGCGGCGCCATATTATCTTTTTCTACCGATAACGGTGCATCCATTGAAGCCTCACTTTTAGCTTCAATTCTTTGCTTCATCATTTTATCTAGGCGACTATTCATCATCCTTACGTACAACTCCGTGCAACATAAATTCAAGCACATTTGACACATGCATGAGCGGCCTTCAACTGGCCAATCCACTGTTATTTTTTATATTCGAATCGTTAAACTATTCGTTAACGAGGAATGCGCATTGATCGCTGACCACACAGTCAGGCACGCGGGGGGGATTAATAAGGCTCTATCCACAATAGAACTTATATATTTGATTACATTCATTGTCGTCCATCTCCATTTTAAAACCACTCATTAAAATCGTTTAGTAACGAAATACAGTGGCACTGCTCATTGTCATTTTATGGAAGCTATTTAACGGCTGCCCCCAGACTTGTTTGACCCCTCGCCAAGCGGTCGTCTTTTGTTGTATCTGTGATTTGGTGTATTGTCCTGAATCGGCTTCTACAAACACCCTCTCACCATTAAGGTCAGTAAACATCCCATCCGGCATCACGCTATCAAGATGACCCATGCATTTTTTATCTTGCTGCGTAAACCGTGACGCCACCCTAAAATCATCTGGGCGACCACAATCAAAATATAATTTTGAAACAATCA
>Ga0316205_10000648_pt1 | contig 58098 bp, 68 predicted proteins | sample 3monthpyrite_MG_FD_204941 | JGI IMG/M metagenome (GOLD analysis project Ga0316205, IMG submission 204941) | Microbial mat bacterial communities from mineral coupon in-situ incubated in ocean water Damariscotta River, Maine, United States -... | ecosystem: Environmental > Aquatic > Marine >...
ATAAGAATATGGCAAACGTTAGAAACTTAAAAAAAGATATTAATTATGTTCTTGGCGACATTATTGAAGCAGTATATGTCTGGGAATATAGTAATACTGATAAAGACACTAAAAAGAGCGAAGCAATTATAGATGAAGCAATTGAAACTTTTGACGATTTAATTGCAAAGGTGAATGAAAAAAGTGTTGAAGATAAAAAGACACACTTTAAAAACATCAATCAAGAACTTGAAGCTAAAGGTCGAGCATTAATTGAAAAAATAAACAAACTCTAAATAAAAAAGGCGCTTAAAGCGCCTTTTTTATTTATTTGATTCTTCTTCTTTACGTTCTTTTATAAATTTGTCAAGTTCTATACCATATTTAGAGTTTGCAATATCTTTCGGTAAAGCATTGTAAATAGTATCTAAATACTTAATATTAGCATTATAAATTTCTGCAAGCGCAATATAAGGTGCAATTTCAGTGTCCTTATTGTTCATTGCGAAATTGATAGCATATAAATATTTTCTTCTCAATAAGTTATCTGAATCTTGATTGGCTTTCTGTATTTTTGCAGAATCTCCACTCTTTTGTGCATCAAACTTAGCCTTAATTAACTCAAGGTTTTGATTATTAAATTGAGAAGTAATACCCTTAAATTCCTCAAGCTTTTTCTGTAATGGTGAACCAGTGATTTTTGCATCAAAATCAAAACGTTTTAGTGTCGTATTAATTTCAATTATTCCAGGAACAGCAAAAAACGAGATTCTTGGTATATCATCTCCAGCATTCTTGTCTAAAGTTAAATAAAGCATTTCTGGTGCTTCCAAATTATTTGTAAGGACATAGTTGTCTTCGCCATTGTAAATTACAGAATCAAGTACAACTAAAACAGTATCTTGAAGTTGTTGTAAGTATAAAGTTCCTTTTTTTAATCCTTTAATTGAACCAGTAACCGTTAAATTCGGCTCGGGTTTACTACATGAACTAATTAGGATTATTATTAAGAGTAAAGCTACTTTTTTCATAAATTAATTTGAGTAGCAAATATCATATAATTAATGCTTAATTGAAAATTAAAATGTCGTCAAAATTATTTTTTTAGCTCACTGCAGCTAACTCCATTAATATGGTACTTAATATGGCTGCTACAGTCCCAATTGCATAACCAAAAACGGCTAATAGTACACCTACAGTAGCTAAAGATGGATGAAAAGCAGCTGCAACTATTGGTGCAGAGGCTGCTCCACCAACATTGGCTTGACTGCCAATTGCCAAGAAAAAATAGGGAGCCTTAATAAGCTTGGCAACCAAAATTAATAATCCTGCATGAATACTCATCCAAACAATACCTATTAAAATTAAACCAGCATTATCAAAAATAAGTGTTAAGTCCATTTTCATACCAATAGACGCAACTAGAATATAAATAAATACACTTCCAAATTTACTAGCACCTGCGCCTTCATAGTTTTTGGCTTTTGTAAAAGACAGCGCTATAGCTACTATAGTTGCAATACTTATCATCCAGAAAAATTTTGAACCTAAAAATGTAAAGATATTTCGGGTGGTTACCGATTCTATATTTGCAACCACACTATCAAAATAAGGTGCTAAAAAACCAGCAACTAAATGAGCAAAACTTACGGTACCAAAAGCTATAGCTGCTATAATCATTAAATCCGTCAACGATGGATTTCGCTTCACTTTAGCAGTAAAAGCTGACACTTTTTCTTTTAAAACTTCAATTGATGAACTGTCTGCTTTTAACCATTTATTTATACGTTTTCGTTTTCCTATGCCTATTAATAATATAGCCATCCATATATTAGCAACAACAATATCAACAAATACCATTCCACCATACAGTTTTTGATTATAGCCATAAATTTCCAACATTGCAGTTTGGTTGGCACCACCACCAATCCAGCTACCTGCAAGGGTAGATAAACCACGCCATACAGCATCTGGTCCAACACCACCAACAGTTTCTGGTGAAACCATTGAAATTAATAAGATGGCAATAGGGCCTCCAATAACAATACCAATGGTACCTGTAAAAAACATAATTAATGCTTTCCAACCCAAATTAAAAACGGCTTTTAAATCGATGCTAAGTGTCATTAAAACCAAGGCAGCTGGCAATAAATACCTACTGGATACATAGTACAAATTTGTGCTGTGTTTAATTGTTTCGCCTGCATCATTGGTAGTTTCCCATTCTGGGGCAATTATACCCAATGTAGTAAAAACTGCTGGAAGCATATATGCTACAAAAAGACCAGGGACAATTTTATAAAATTTATGCCAAAACCCTGAAGGTCTTGACTCGGTATAAAAGATTAAACCTAGTGCTAACATTAATACACCAAATACAATAGTATCATCAGTAAATAAAGGAATTTTTTCCATAAAAGTTAAATATTAAGCCAATAGGTTAGTTTTATATTAAAAGCACGAACTCTTGGTGCAAACACATTATCGGTAAAATAATTATCGTTGTAAACTACATATAAGTCAGACAGTGGTGCAAAACGCCATTGTAAACGTGAGTTTATGCTAAAATTTTCACTTTGGGTGCTATACTGTATAAAGGTTGCCCAAAATAAATCCTTGTTAAAAGTAATATCCAGTTTAGGCCCAATGAGCCAAATGTCTGCACTGGCATAAGGTTTTGGCAAATTTATCTTGTCGTAATTAATTTGTATAGAACCAGAAAAATAAGGCTGTATTCGCCATGTCATTTGAGAGCCTATCGAGTATTTTTCACCGTTATAAAATTTACCTATAGAAGGACTTATATTAAATGAAAAAATATTTCTTTGATCAGATCTGTAACTTGCGCCATAGCTTGTATAATAATAATTTTTATTTGCTGGAAGTGGTATAGCGCCATCGGTTCCAGTAGGGTCAAACTCGCTATATAAGCGAGTAAACCTATTGAACATTTCAAAATTTAAGCGTGATGTATTTTGAAAATTAACTTCGTACCTTGAAATAACGGTATAGTCTGAACTTTCAAAATTAAGAGTAGGTTTCCAAATAAAAATAGGAGTGGATGAAAAACTATGCTTTTGTATATTTCCTTTTTTTGGCCATATAGAATATTGAATTTGTGGATTTATTTTAAAAATATCTGTTCTTCTTATAAAACCTAAATCAGATCTAAAATTATCGCCAACCAAAACACCGCTTAATCGTACATTCCAGTTTTTATCGGAATAGGTTGTAGATGCTCCTGCCGAAATGTCTTTACTGTTAATGTTTGGTGAAAAGGACTTATGGAAAAAGTATTTCCCTACCCAAGTATTATCTTCTGAAGCCAATCTATAATCTAATCCAAAAACACGATTATATTTATCTTCACTTTCTACATAAGATTTATTTCCGAAGGGCTGTTTATTAATAAACATAACACTTAAGTTAGAGCGACTAAACATTTTGTATTGCGCTGTAAGTACTGTGTTATTTGTGGTAGGAATTTCATTCGCTTTATCTTCGGCGGTTTGCATGTTTAAAACACCAATACGTAAATTGTTATTTATTTTACCACTTAGTCTTACACCACCAATAATATCATTTTCAATAGTATTGCCTTCAGGATCCGTACCTAAACCAATACGTCTGGAAAAAAAAGGATTGGCATCTCTGCCATTACCAAAGTCTGCAAATAAATCGCTATTATCAATAAAAAACTGTCTTAACTCTGGTAGGAAAACTTCAAATCTGGTGAGGTTGGTAATAAGTTGGTCGGCTTCTACTTGAGAAAAATCCGGATTTATTGTGAGGTCTAAATTTAAGCTATTGTTAATGGTAAACTTTGCATCGCCTCCAAATTTAAAATCTGTTAATGATGTGTTGTTTTCATAATCTTTAGAAGTAATACCATTTACAAAAGGAATTAATGAAATGGGTGATTTTGAGTTGCCTAGTGGTTTCTCAAAAACCATATCTCCCATATATGCAAGGTTGAAAAAGAATTGATTTTGAGGGACGTTAATCCAAGTATTTTGTTCATTATACTGTGTGTCAAAATGATAGCTATTAAAACGCCATTTGGTTTCACCTTCTCTATATTTAAATGCAGATAAGGGGATTGCCCATTCTGCAATATAATACGTATCATGAATTTTTGTTTCGGATTTCCATTTGGTATCCCAAGCCATATTAAAACTACTTACATCTGCTCCACCACCAGATAACAACATTTCGCGTTGCACACCTTCAGGGTTTGTGCCAAAAATAAAGGCGTTTGTACCATCATTAAAGGTGTCGAAAAGTAAGGTAATATTATCGCTTCCACCTGCTCTAAAATCGCGACGTAACGATGGGACTATAAAATTGTTTCCAGGTGCGTTTACTTTAATTCCAATATAAAGGTTATTATTATCAAACAACATTTTAATTTCCGATTGTTGTTTGGCTTGTATAGAATCTACTGGAAAGTATTCCCAAAAGTGTGTTGCTGCTTTGGTTTGGTTCCATGCTGCTTCATCTAAAACAGCATCAATGGTAATGGGCTCAGAGATATATTTTACATGTACAGTTTTATTCTGGGAGTATACAATTAAGACTGTAAATAGGGCGAAGGTTGATAGTGCTTTTTTCAATATAATTGTTGGTTAGCAAACATAAAAATAAAAGAATAATTTCTATTGCAATGATTATAAAGAAAATTTAAGAATGTTTTAAGACTTTTTAGTATTTCTATTTGCTTTTTTTAGACTTTCCATGAGTATCCATTCTATTTGGCCATTAGTGCTTCTAAACTCATCAGCAGCCCATTTTTCAATAGCTTTTAACATATCTTCATTTACTCGCAATGCGAAAGCTTTTTTCTTTGCCATTTATTCTTTTACAAATTTTATTATTAAGGTAACTAATTCTTGTGATAATGGATAATCAGCTGTATAATATGATTTTAAGTTATCATCATCAATAGTTATTAATTTTAATACATGATTCATGTTTTCAATAAGCACCAGTTTTGACTTTGGGTTTGCTTCATGCAGTGCTTTTGCATCATCTACAGGAACTTGGATGTCTTTTGTACCATTTAAAATTAGAATTGGGATATCTATCTTTTTTATTTCCTCTGATGGATTATATTTAAAGTAATCTATTAAAAACTCATGATTTACTTTAGCAAACAAACTCACTAGGTATGGATTTATTTCTTTAATGTCTCCTGTTGTTTTTAGCTCATCTGCATGCTGTTTGGCAACTTCACCTAATTCTTGACTTTGGTTTGTAATTTGTCTCACAAATGCTTTGTCTACGGTCTCACTTAAACCTGCCAACGATATATATTTATCTATGTGACTATTTATGGCAAGCATTGCAACTAATGATCCTTGACTATGACCTATTATTGTAATACTGTTAAAACGGTTATCATTTTTAAACTCATCAATAACTTTTGAGACATCAGTAGCTAAATCAGAAAATAGATATCGTTGTTTTAAGAATTTTAGATTTGTCTTGGTGACATTACGTTTATCAAAACTATAAAAAGCAATATTTTGTTCAGCAAGAGCATTTCCTAATTGATTAATGTAATCTGAGTTTACATTAAATGCTGGTTGATTGCCATTTCGATCTGGATCTCCTGAACCCTGAATATAAATCACTAAAGGCTGTTGCTTTAATTCAGCATTAAATTTTAATGTGCCTGGAAGCTGAATGCTATCATTTAAAACAAGATGTTCTTCAGAAATAAAAACAGATTGTGCAACAATGACGTTTGTTATGATGTATGCTATTATGAGTGCTATTGTTTTCATTATGAATTTATTTTTCTCTGATAGCTAAACACAAATACGATGCCTATCAATGGCGCAACTAAGGTGAAAATTAGAAAGGGGACTCCTAGTATACTAAACTCATTTCCTTTTGAGCTTTGTATAATTTTATAAGTAATCAATGTAAATAGTATTTGGCAGAACAGATTTGCAAAACGGATCAACCTTGTACTTAACCTGTAATTTTTAAGAGCATTTTCTTCGGTTATGTTTACCATATAATTGTGTAAATGAGGAACTTTATTAATTACTATCATCATTACATATATAAATAAAGCAATTCCTGGAAGTAGCCAAATTGTAGACTTGTCCCCAAAACCATCAGCTTCACTTTTAACGTTAAAATGTGTTGCTATAGTTTCTGGAAGCTCTAAATAATTCATTATAGTATAACCAAGCATTAATAGTAGTAATGTAATATTAAGCAGCTCAATAATAATATCAAGAGTTTCCAAAGGAACTTTAATTTTTGGTCTTGCGTTTTGCATTGTCACCTGTTTTTATCTCTTTCAAGTACTACACTTGACCATCCTTGACCAACATGTTTAACTATCCATCCTTCTCGTGCATGCTGATTTAATTGATCTTCAAAAGCCTGTGATCTATTTCTAAGTCTAAGTTTAGTCATGATTACTTTATATTCTTTCATAGCGGCTTATTTTGATTATTTTCCTCCTTAAAAACTGTTAGAGATATTACTACACCATGTATTAATCCAATCATGAATCCATAGACAAGATCATTGAAATATTTCCATTGCCTGCACCAATTGTAGTGCCAAAGCTTGTTCCTAGCGCACTTCCAATTGCTATACTATATATCTGATTTTTATTCATCTTAGAGGTTTAAAGTACCAGTATTTAAAACTGGAGAGGCATCTTTATCACCACAAAGAATGACCATTAAATTGCTCACCATAGCAGCTTTGCGTTCGTCATCCAAATCAACAATTTGTTTTTTCCCTAATTCTTCTAAAGCCATTTCAACCATGCTTACAGCACCTTCTACAATTTTATGCCTGGCAGCTACAATTGCCGTTGCCTGTTGACGTTTGAGCATGGCGTTTGCTATTTCTTGAGCATAGGCTAAATAGCCTATACGAGCTTCAAGAACTTCAATTCCCGCAATAGACAAGCGTTCATCAATCTCTTTCTCTAAAGCTTCGCTCACTTCGTTTACACTGGAACGCAATGTGATGTCTTCTTTATGACCTTCGTCTGCAAAATTGTCATAAGGATACATGCTTGCTAATTTCCTAACGGCAGCATCAGTTTGCACTCGAACAAAATTTTCAAAATTATCTACATCAAAAGCAGCTTTGTACGTGTTTTGTACGCGCCAAACTAATATGGTGCTAATCATTATTGGGTTACCTAGTTTGTCGTTTACTTTTAAACGCTCACTATCAAAGTTGCTGGCTCTTAATGATATTTTCTTTTTAGTATAAAAAGGATTTACCCAATAAAACCCGTTCTTTTTTACAGTTCCAACATATTTTCCAAAAAGCAATAATACCCTAGAATTGTTTGGTTGCACCATAATAAACCCTGGAGCAATAAAAATAGCGGTTAATATAGCAAAACCAGGCCACGGATTTCGCAAAGAAATCATTGACGCAATGCCTCCAATAAATAAAACTAAAAACACAAATAACATAAGGTAACCATTCGCTGGGACAATAATTCTTTCTTCTTTCATGATATTTAAAATTATATGATATTAAATTGATATCATAAAGATATGAAAATAAATTTAATCTAACAAATTAATTTATACATAATAATTTTTGGCACGATGATTGAATATATATTTAGTGTTACTACATAAGAGTTTTTAAAAGTGTGGTTACTTTAATAAAAACGTAGTAATATTTGGTTGGTTAGTAATAAAAAAGCACCTGAAGAGGTGCTTTTTTTATGTATAAGTTTTTTGGAAGTGCTTAGCTTAGTAAGGGCAATAACATTTGTTGTTTTTAAATAGACCTGAAAAGAACCCTCCAATATCATCTTTATCAGTTTTAAGAATATCAATAAAGATACTTAAGCTTAATATGTTTGGTTTATATGAACGCAAGTCAGCAAGATTAACGCCATATTCACTTCTTATAATATCAAGTAATTCTTCTTCTGTTTCTTTTGAATTCATTTCATAACGTAAATCAATTCCAAAACGACCAGCTCTTACCATAATTCCAAAATTAAGGAGCATAGCAGATTTTTTAAGGTCTGGTCCACCATCACTATAAGAGGTTACTTGAACACCATCCAGAGTTGCATCTTTAAATATATTAAATCCTGGCCCAGCATAAATAGTTATAGGGTCAAATATTTCGTATCCTAATAATATTGGAATATTTACACGAGATCTTTTCCAGAAAGCTTCTTTGTTAGGAAAGTTGTATTTGTTTTTATGTGATGAAAAATTGAGTTCAGGACGAATCAACAATTTGCCAAATTCAATATCTAGGAAAGCTCCAAATTGCGTGCCCAATTCTTTTTGTGGAGAAAAAAGTTCATCAGGTTTTCCTGCTTGTATGGATCCACCACGAGAGTTAAGATCGCCAATGGTATAGTAGTTAAATCCACCACGAGCTCCAAGGGTAAATTCTTGTGAAATACTAAACCAAGAGGTTAGTAAACACATAGTTATTAGTAGGTATAGTTTGTTCATTTGTTACATAATTTGGGTTTATGTACAGTAAAATTGCCTTTAATCTTGCCAAACATACATAAAAAGCTCGACAAAACGTATTATTTTATCGTTTAAATGTAATATTTCTCTTTTAAGCGCATAACTTGTTACTTATGATTATTAACAAAAGTTATAATAGATTGAATTAATTTCTCTGAAATTATGCGTTGAGATTCATTGTAAGACTTTGAGTTTTCTAAGGTATCACCAGCAATTGGGACTAATATATGATTCATATTTTCTATAATACTCAAAGTTGCATTTGAATTTGCTGTATGCAGAAGGTTAGCTTCATCTTCTGAAACTTGTAAATCTTTAGTCCCATTTATAATTAGAATTGGAATTTCTAAATTGCTAATTTCTTTCTGTGGATTGTATGCCATCCAACTCATCATAAATGGTTGAACTTCTAAGTTAAAAATGGAAATTAGTGCCTGAGGGAAATCTGTTGTGGTCTTACCATCTCTCAAAATAGAAAATACACGTTTGGTATCTTTGGTAAACATTGGAGCAGTATTTGTCACTTGTTCTATAATAACCTCATCAATGGATTTCCCAGCTCCAGCTAGCGAAATAAAACCATCAGCACCTTCTTTGGCTGCAATAATTCCAACTAAACTACCTTGACTATGACCAATGACATAAATTTGATTAAAAGCATTACTGTTTTTAAAAAAGTTAAAAGCAGAAATGGCATCAGTAATAAAATCGTCAAAACGAATGTTCATATCAACATTACCTTTACGAATTTGCTTTACAATACGCTTATCATACCTAAATGTTGCAATTTCTTTTGAGCTTAAACCTTCTGCTAGTTTTTTTAGAGAGTTATTTTTAAGCATGTTCTGATTACCATTTCTATCGGTAGGACCAGATCCAGCGATAATAATTGCAAGATTAGGTTTTTCTGAGTTAGTAGGAATTAATAAAGTACCATCAACAAATTCATTAATGGTAATCTCTTTAACAGTGAAACTTGATTCTTGACCAAAAATTGGATTCCATAAGCAACAAATAATGAATAGCAAATTAAATTTCATAGGTTATTGTTTTTTCGAAAGTAATGTTTCAATTATAAATATGACTCCTTAATTAAACTATTTTGATAACGAAATTCTTATCGCTGATATTTTATATTAACCAAAAAGAGTCAAAATTTATATTTGGAAACTGTGCATTTCATCGAATATTTTGATTATTTAAACGATAAATGTTAAAATAATATGCATTTCATCGATTATATTATGTTTTTTAACGATGAATTGAAATTATCTTTTACTTTTGAAGTGTACTAAAATTTAGTTTTTAGTTCAATGGATTAATTAATTAATATTTGCATTATGTTTTGGAATTAGAGACCCTAAATCTACTACATAATAAAAAAAGCAAATTGAGAAAAGCCGAGTTTGAGGGAACTCGGCTTTTTATTTTATAATTCTGAAAGTTAAATTAATTCTTGCTTCCACATTCTTCTTTGTTTTTGGTATTTGATGCAACCAATTGTGTTGTGTTTCACCTTTCATAATTAATAGACTTCCTGATTCTAAAATGAGTTTATGCTTTAATTCAGGATTAAAACGATGTTTTAAATGGAACACTCTACTAGCACCAAAACTTACAGATGCTATAATGGGGTTTGTACCAAGTTCTTTTTCATTGTCTGCATGCCAACCGTTACTGTCTTGACCATCACGATATAAGTTTAGTAAACACGTGCTAAAATTTTCATTTGTGCTAGCTTTAATTTTCGAATTGATTTCATGAAGTTCATTTGTAAATTGATGTGGATGCATCGTTATGTTTGAATAGGAGTAAGACTTCTCATTATTCCCATATAAAGCAGTTAAACGTGGTTGTTTGTAGTTTTTTCCAAAAAGAGTAATAGTATCATGTTGCCATTTAGTTTCAGAAAGTAAGACGCTATAATAGTGTTGGCTTTCTTCTTTAGAGAAGAATTCTGGATAATACCAAACATCTACGTCTTTTAACTTTAGATTAAAATCTTTAGTCATTTTCAAAATTTATTTCTCTAAATTAGCGTTATAAGATTTATTAGGAAAGCCCATAATAGACATTTAGCAAACTTAAATTAATGCTAATTGAAAAAATTAAGCCTCTAAATGCAGTTAATTGTAAATTTTTAATAAGATGAAATTGAAGTTTCTTTTTTTATTACTTTTTTGTTTTGGATTAACTAGTGCTCAATTACCAAAGGAATTTGTGTATGTTGAAGATATAATACCAACAATAAAGGTAGAACTTCGGTATTTCTCAAACAATAATTTTTTAGGCAAACCTATTGATGGATATAAAAAAGAGGTTGCTATTTTATCGGTTCAAGCCACCGAAGCTTTAAAGCATGTTCAAGATGAATTAAAACAGCATAATTTATCAATTATGATTTATGATAGTTATAGGCCACAAACTGCAGTAAATCATTTTGTGCGTTGGGCAAGAGATTTATCTGATACTATAAATAAAAAGGCTTTTTATCCTGATGTATTGAAACAACATTTATTTAAAGAAGGTTATATAGCTTCTAAATCAGGACATAGTAGAGGTAGTACTTTGGATATCACTTTGGTGGATTTAAATACCTGTGAGCCTTTAGATATGGGAAGTCCTTATGATTATTTTGGACCAGAATCATGGGTTGCAAATAATAATTTAACAGTTCAACAAAGAGCAAGTAGAATGTTATTGCAAATAGTTATGCTTAAGCATGGTTTTGGAAATTATCCTCAAGAATGGTGGCATTTCACCTTAAGAAATGAACCTTTTCCCGATACGTATTTTGATTTTCCAGTGAATTAAATTTCTATTGTACCTTTAAGGTATTTGATGGCTTTTCCTTTTATAAAAACGCGATTACCAATTAATTTACAAAACAATTCTCCTCTTCGTTCTGAAATTTGAAGTGCATACAATTCGTTTTTTCCTAATCTTTCTGACCAAAAAGGAACTAAAGTACAATGCGCTGAACCTGTTACAGGATCTTCAAACACCGAAGCTCCTGGCGTGAAAAACCTTGAAACAAAATCTGAGTTATTACCTTTTGCTGTCACAATAATACCACCAGGATCTAAATTAATTTGTTCTAATATAGAAGCACTTACCTTTAAATTCTGAACGTCTTTTTCTGAATCATATACCAAAACATAATCACGTGCTTTAAATACTTCACTAGGTTGTTTGCTTAATGAATCAGCAATAATTTTTGGTATTTCTGCTTTGTTAGGAGGACGCGATGGAACATCCATTTCAAGAAACTCGCCATTTTGAGAGACCATTAAATCTCCACTCATGGTGTTAAACACAGCCGATTCAAAATCATAATCTAAGCAATTAAAAATCACATAAGCTGATGCTAAAGTGGCATGACCACAAAGATCAATTTCTACTTCAGGTGTAAGCCATCGAAGATGAAATACATTATCGTGTTTATGAATAAAGTACGCAGTTTCGGCTAGGTTATTTTCTTTCGCAATATTCAGCAATACATTATCTGGCAACCATTCTTTTAATGGACAAACAGCTGCTGGGTTTCCACCAAATAATGTATCTGTAAAGGCGTCTATTTGAAAAATGTCAATGGTCATTATTTATTTTTATAACCAGGACCTCTTACCACCATTCCAGGAGTAGCTCCTGTATGTTCACTATTTTTAAGTACTTGCTCACCATTTACAAATACGTGTACCATTCCTGTTGCGTATTGATGAGGCTCCGCAAAGGTTGCATGATCCTGAATGGTTTCAGGATTAAAAATGGCTAAATCTGCAAAATAACCTACTTTTAAACTTCCACGTTTTTTAATTTTTAAGTTGGACGCTGGTAAAGATGTCAATTTTCTAATAGCTTCTTCTAAAGAAATAATTTTTTCATCTCTAACATATTTACCTAATACTCTTGAGAAATTCCCATAAGCTCTTGGATGTGTACTGGAATTTAAAAACACACCTTCAGGAGCCATAGAACCTGCATCAGACCCAAAACTCATATAGGGTAAAGCTATTTGCTTTTTTACGTTCTCTTCACTCATTAAAAAATAAACGGTTCCAACACGGCTGCCATCAGCAATCACTAAATCCATAGCAGTTTCCTCTGGAGATTTACCATGAATTTTGGCAACTTCAGTCAATGTTTTCCCTATGTAATGACGTAAACTATCATTTTCAAAACCTACTAATAATAAATTGTCTGGAGTTCCAGCTGCATACATCAAGTTTTCCCACTCATCAGTTGGCGTTGTCATTTCTTCTAACACCTTTTTTCGTATTTCTGGATCTTGTAAACGCTCTGACCATTTTTTATAACCACCTTCTTGAACCCAAGGTGGCATTGAAGCATCCAATCCTGTAGCTCCAGCTACATAAGTGTACATATCTGTAGTTATCTGCAAGCCTGCGTTTCTTGCAGAATCAATCTTCTTTACAACGTCATCATATTTACTCCAATTTTCTTTACCACCCATTTTTAAATGATAAATCTCCGCTCTAATATTTGCTTCATCTGCAATTCGAATTAACTCATCTATACTTTCCAGAATCTTATTGCCTTCACTTCGCATGTGTGAAATGTACATACCATCATATTCTGATGCTACTTTGCATAATTCAATCAATTCTTCAGTAGAAGAATAAAAAGCAGGTGCATAAATAAGAGAAGAACCAACACCTAAAGCACCATCTTTCATGGCTTGTGTAACCATGTCTTTCATAGAAGCCATTTCTTCATCTGTTGGAGCACGATCTTCATAACCAATATGATTGATTCTAACAGTAGTTGCTCCAATAAATGAGGCTACATTTGGAGAAACACCTCTTTTTACTAAGGATTGTAAATACTCATCGAGTGTATTCCAATCTATATCGTATTTTATATCGCCTTGTGCTGTTGGTAATTGTAATTCTTTTTTTACATCTTTACTTAATGGTCCCATTGACCAACCTTCGCCAAAAACTTCTAAAGTTACACCTTGTCTGATATCGCTTTGAGATTTTCCATCTTCAATTAAAGATTCTGTTGCCCAAGAGAGCATATTAATAAAACCAGGAGCTACTACTAAGCCAGTTGCATCTATTTCTAAAGTACCTTTAGCATTCAGTACTCCAACTGCTGCAATGGTATCTGCGTTAATACCTACATCACCAACATAAGTTGGGTTTCCTGAGCCATCAGCAATGGTTCCGTTTTTTATTAAAATATCGTAGGTAGTAGGAGAAGAGCAGCTACTAATTGTTATTGCTAACAAGAGGAGCATTAGTTTAGTTTTCATAATGATATTGGTTGGTTATTATTAATATTTAGTTGTGTGTTTCTTCAATTAATGAAATAATGGAAATGCATTCATCTCTCACTTGTTCTATTTGTGGAATCACAAATACCAAGTTGAATTCTAATAGATTTAGAAAGCTTTTAAAATGTCGGTCATTCATTAAATATTCCGCATCTTTTTTATATATCTCGACATCTTTGCTTTTAGAAAATGATTCTTCTCTTTTTTCGACAGAAAAACCGGTATCACCAATAAACAATCCGTTCATTTCAAGATGATTCATTGTTAGTGCACTATAAAAATAGACACTTCTATCTTCATAAACATGTTCTTCATTTAATTGAATGCTTTTATACGAACTTCGTAAATCAAGCAATCTATTTTTTATATCTTCATCTGTAATAAATCTTAAGTGTGAGGAGTTTAGAACCTCTTCTAATGTATTTGAGTTAGGTATAAACCTATAAAAGGGAAATAGATAATAATAATGATTGTAAAAAGAGTCAAGATCATATTCATTCGTTTCAATCATTTCAAGCAATGCCTTTGCCTTCGTGCTTTGTTTTTTTCTGACAATAATTAATTTGTCTAATTGTGTTCGGTCTTTTTCCAAGTCACTAACAAAGCCAGATAAATACTTATTGGTAATTGCTTGCTCTTTTTTGGTTTCATTCCAGTTATTAATTTGAAGTGCGATTAATATACCAACAACAACTAAAAATATTTCGCCAATGGCATATAAAGTATATTTGCTGGTTTTGTTTTCGGAAAGTAAATTTTGGCGTACTCGTCGGAAGAATTTTAGCATATATTGATTTAATATATTTGTATAAGGTTTATTTAATAGCAATAACAGCACTGGAAGGTCCAGTTAATGGCATCATTTTGGTGTTTTCAAATCCAACTTGTTTTGCTAAGCTATTAAAATCTGAAGCTGAAAAGTCATAACCTTCTTCTGTTTCAATTGCCATATTTAATGACATCATTAAACCAAATGCATTTTGCCTGCGATCATCGTCTATAATATTTTCAATCACAATTAAAGCTCCACCTTTTGGTAAGGCATTATAGGCTTTTGTTATGAGCATCAGTTTATCTTTAGTTCCCCAATCATGAAGAATATTTCCCATGGTGATTACATCAGATTTTGGAAAGTCATCCACAAAGAAATCTCCAGAAATTGCACTAACACGATCACTTAAGCCAAGAGCATTTATATTTTCGTTAGCCACTGGTGTTACTGGAGGTAAATCAAAAGATTTACAAGTTAAATGTGGATTATTTTTGGCAATATGAATAGAAAGGTTTCCACCTGAACCACCAATATCACAAAGGGTATTATAGTTTGAAAAATCAAAGGCATTTGCAAGCATCATAAAATTTCCCATCTGAACGCCTCCCATGGCATGCAAAAATTCTCGTAATTTAGTTTCGTCAGCATAAATGGCTTCAAAAATTGGACGACCACCATTTTTTGTTTCGTTTTGTGGTTTTCCAGTTTTTAATCCTTCTTCTAAATCAGCCCAAAAAGGATATAACCTGTTATTAGACATTTCTAAAATACCACCAATATAGCTGAGTTTATTTTTGTCAAGAAATACATCTGCATCTACAGAATTAGTATAAATGGCATTTTCTTTTAACCCAGTTCTATCTAAAAATCCGAGTGTAACCAAGGTGTCTAAAAAATCATAAAGGGACCTTTCATTAAGACCTAATTTTTCTTTAATCTCATTTCCAGACATTTTGTGATTTGCCAAATGAGTGAATAAGTCCATATTTACTGCAGTTAATAAGATTTTTGAAGCCCAAAATCCCATGCCTATTTGCATGATTTTTTCAGGAGTAATTGGGTCAGTTTTTGATGATTCCATTGTTTAGCGTTTTAAAATTTAAAATAAATAAAACACAAATAGGAAGTTATATTATGTAGTTTGGGTAGATTATTGTTAGGTTTTGAGTTACTAAAGTTAAGTAAAAGAAATTTAATCTAAAGCATCTGAAAGTTTTTCTAATAGTTTGTCATCAATACGTTTTTTAACGTGGTATGCCAGTTGATGTTTAGTATCAAGCCGAATTGCTTTTTCAATATTGGATTTTGCCAAATCTAAACTATCCATATCTAAATACAATTGTGCAAAGGTGTAATGTACTGTTGGAGCTTTATCATTATTAATGATTTGTTTTAATTCATTTGCATTGGCAAATGCTTTATTATAGTTGCCAAGTTCAGATTCTAAAAACGCAGCATAGCTAATATAAAATGGCAATAGTTTTTGTTCTGGAGTTGTTAATGCATCTATAGAATCTAGAGCTACTTGTGCACCATGATTGGCATGTAAAACTTCAATATACTCGGCTTTGATATAACTTTCATGAGGGTATTTGTGTATGAAAGTTCGCATACTTTTTTCGGCTGAAGCATAAAAATTCTCAAAGAATTCCTTAGGTAGTTTTATGCCTTGATCCCGTGCATTCATAAGTTCAAGAACAAGTAGTAAATCATCTAATAACAAGCGTTCATCTTCTGAAACGAATTCTTTTTTTGTATCAAGTTCTGCGAGTATGGTTTTACGTTCTTCTAGATTTGTTGTTATTTTACCAACGATGCCTTTTCCTAATGCAAACTCAGGATCAAAAGTCATCGCTTTTCTGTATACTGCTTCAGATTTGGTCCACTCTCCTGTATCTAAAATGTATTCCCAACCTTTATTGTAATAATATAAAGCAGAATCGTTTTCTGTTCCGAAGTTGAATCTGTTTTTAGTTTGTTCTTTTTGACAAGAAAATGAAAAAGCAAGAACTTGAAAACTTATAATTACTGATAACTTTAATGTGTTTGCATATGTATTATTCATTTAATGTCTAATTGCTTAATGAACTAGTTGTATTATAAGTGCTTTTATACTATTGCTAATTCCTGTTGCATATTGTGTTTTCTCAAATGCAGTAAGTAGTGATGTGTTTATTATATGATCAACCTTACTATTAGTTAGGGTTTTTGATAGTTCTTTTCCAACTCCTATACTAACTTCTTTTGATGATTTACTAATCATAAATATAATGCCTTTAGGATTTTGAAAAGTACCAATGCTCCATTGATTATTCTTTTCAGAATTATTTGGCATTACCATGATACTCATTGGGATTTTGGTCGTTTTTATAAAATCTTGTATCTGTAATTCTAGCGAAGTTATCTCGGTTTTAGTAAAAATATTTTCTTTATCAATAATTTTCCCAGTAGTAATATTTGTTGTTTTAGCAGATGATTGTTTTTGCTGTGCATAACTGCTCATGGATGCACCAATAAGTAAACATAGACAGAGGCTAAGTTTTAAAACCAGTTTCATAATATTTATTTTTTTAGATTTAGGATATACTAAGTTACAGATTTTTTAATAAAGTCACTTAAAACACAGTACATGGCATAAATAAGGCTTAACTTTGCAGCTTAATAAAAAATGGCGCTATAATAAAGAATGTCATTTGCACAATCAATTATATGTCATTTAATTCCTTAGGCTTATCCAATGCCTTATTACAAGCTGTTAATAAACAAGGCTATACAGAACCATCACCAATTCAAGAAAAAGCAATTCCTTTAATTTTAGAAGGGAAAGATGTATTGGCATCTGCACAAACAGGAACTGGTAAAACAGCAGGTTTTACATTGCCAATGCTTCAAATATTGTCTCAAGGGCAGCAAATGCGTAAACGACCCATTCGTGCATTGGTATTGACACCAACACGTGAGTTAGCAGCACAAGTACATAATAATGTAAAAGCGTATAGTGAGTTTTTAGATATTCGTTCGGCAGTTGTCTTTGGAGGTGTCAACCAACGACCACAAGTGGCAACTATTAGAAACGGTGTAGATATTCTTATTGCCACTCCTGGACGCCTATTAGATTTAAATAACCAAGGTTTATTATCGCTTGCTAAAATTGAAATTTTAGTTTTGGACGAAGCAGATAGAATGCTTGATATGGGCTTTAAAAGAGATATAGATAAGATAATGGGCTTAATGCCTTCAAGACGACAAAATTTGTTGTTTTCGGCAACGTTTTCAAGAGAGATAAAGAATCTGGCAAACAGCATATTACATCACCCAGTTTTGGTCGAGGCAACTCCTGAAAACACCACAGTTGATGCTATTGAACAAAAAGTATATCGCGTAGCCAAAGGCTTAAAAACAGGATTGATTATTAAGCTAATTTCTGATGGTAATTGGAAACAAGTTTTAGTTTTTAATAGGACGAAGCATGGCGCCAATAAACTTTGCAAGAAAATGGTTAGTGCAGGTATTTCTGCTTCTGCTATACATGGAAATAAAAGCCAAGGAGCACGAACAAAAGCCTTAGCTGGATTTAAAAACGGATCGGTTAGAGTGTTGGTGGCTACAGATATTGCTGCTCGTGGATTGGATATTCCGTTGTTGCCACACGTTATTAACTTTGAATTGCCTAATATTTCGGAAGATTATGTTCACAGAATTGGACGAACAGGTAGAGCAGGAGCAAGTGGAGAAGCTATATCTTTGGTAAGTGCAGATGAAACTAGCTATTTAAGAGATATTGAAAAGTTAGTAGGTTTAAAAATTCCTGTAGAAATTGTGGAAGGTTTTGAACCAGATCCCAATGCATCAACCAAGCCTATAAAACAAGGTCAAGGAGGTGGGAGAAACCAACAAAGATCTAACAAACCAAAATCTCATAGCTCCAGAAGATCTGATGATGGTGGCAATTCTGGAACTGATAGAAATGCTAGTAGAAATCGAAACCGAAATCGAAACCGAAACCGAAATAGACGTTAATTATGACTGCTGAGTTGCGAGATAAAATTATAGATGTTTGCAATAAGAAAATAGCGCAAAAAGGGGACAATGTTGGTTTATCTTTCTACGCTTTTTTTACCAATAAAAATGATAATCCAGAGCTGTTGATGGAAGCTGCCACTTGGTGGATAAAAACGCACCAATTGGATCATTTTGAAAAAGCTGTAAAAATAAAAAAGCTAGTTATAGAAGAGTAATACTTCAACTAGTGTCATTGCATGGAATCCCGATAGCTATCGAGAGACGTGGCAATCTTATTAATTTTATTTCTATTATATTTAAAAACAGACAGATTGCCACAAGGTTCTTCAAACCTTTCGCAATGACATAAAATAATGATAATGGAATCTCAACCAAATAACCCTTTGCATGGTATTAAGCTTGAACAAATTATAACTGATTTGGTAGAGCGTTATGGCTGGGAATATTTAGGTTACAATATTAACATACGTTGTTTTACGGAGAATCCTTCAGTAAAATCAAGCTTAAAGTTTTTACGTCGTACACCTTGGGCACGAACTAAGGTTGAAAACATGTATTTAGAGATGTTGGGTAAGAAGATCAAGTAATTCTTCAGTTTTTTCCAATAGTATGATTATCTGAAACTTCTCATTGTTAAACATAAAGATTCTTCCGGTTAGAATACTATTAAACCTTGATTGAAGATCTCGATGGTCCACACCTTCCCAAAAAGAGTCTTGCATTATACCATTGATTGCATTTAGTTTGATGTTGATTGGATAGTGCATCGTATATTGATTAACTCCGTCAATATAACTTTGAAAATTTGTTTTTACATAAAATGTAATATTTGCTTGAAGAGCATAATGCTCTTGTATTTTCTCAGTTAATTCCTTTCCTAACAACTCAATATTACCTGTGGAGATTAAAGAATTATAAGTATTTTGATTCAATTCCTTTGATCCACTCACTACGGGATTGAACTCATATCGAGCAATTTTCACCAATGTGTCCTTAGTAGCATTTTGGGATGATAATCTTGTTGAAAATGAAATATTTTTCTCTAAGTCGTTTTCTATATGACTTAAATTCTGATTAAGCTGAGCGATATCAAATGTTAAATCTCTTTTCAAGGAAGTGAGGTACTCGATTTTTAGATTTTCTCTCATTCTGTCTTCCTTCCAATTGTTTATTTGTAAGGCAATTAAAATTCCAATTGTCACTAGCATAATTTCTCCGATGGCATAGAGTATATATTTACTGAATTTATTTTCAGTGAGCAGTTGTTTGCGAATACGTCTAAAAAATTTAATCATTTGTTGATGGTTTGTTTCTATTTTTAATCTTTTTTCAACTTTATATCCTGCTCACAAAGAGAGATAATTTCTTCCACTGTTTTTTTTAGGCGTTTATAACTCCATTCATTTTTGGCATTCCAAATCCTATGACTGTTTATAAGATTTTCAAATTCCAACAATTTATAAATGTCCTTATAGTTTGTAATAAATCCTGATGTAATGTTTTTGTTTCTCAAATCTGTTTGAGAAACATTTATATAATTTGAATGCTTATAAATAAAAGGATAGGTGATGCTATTTCGTTCATTTACTGCCCATGACTCATCTTCTTTAACATCGTTAAGAACTCCATTCCAATTAGAAAGATTAGTTTTTAAGTTCTCATTTTTTAGAATATGAATTTTCCCCGAATTGATAATGTTATCTAATATGCCATTGCTTGCATCGTAGGTAATAATATTCAATAAACCAGAGCTTATAAGCGAGTCGCTTTCATATCTAGATAACTTCATGTCATGGTTTCCTGTATTTTCTAGTAAAGTTATGCACTTATTCTGAATCATCTGCGCTTTCTCAATAGAACGGCCTAATTCATCTCTATTAAAAGTGAATTCTTTGTAAAGAGACTCTAATAGTTCTAACTCTTGATTATTTGTTTTCCTGTTTTCATTCCAGTTGTTGACTTGTAAGGCAAGTAAAATACCAATCATGACAAGAATAATTTCACCAACGGCATATTTTAGGTATTTGCCTGTTTTCTTTTTTTCCATAAGGTCGTAACGTATTTTTCTGAAGAATTTAATCATTGAAGGGTTGGTTGGTTCTTCGAAAGATAAAACAATAAATTAACTTGTGATTTGAAAAGTGAAGGCTTATTACACCTAGTTTATCTTAAAAACTTAAGGCGAGGAATATACTTAGCCTCTTTTTTATTGCTAATTCTAAATGTATTAAACAACACAAATAGTACATTAATTAAATACATAATTACTGTAGTAGTAAAAAGCGTATTAAGACTGAAACTATCTAAAACTCCAATATTAGAGAGAAGAAACATTGAAAATGGAATAAAAAATATAAGGATTGTCCATGTTATCTCAAAGTTAATTAGGTCGCGTCCTAAGGTATTGATGTTTTTGATTTTGTCTTTTTTTGAAGTCCATAACATAAAAGGAATAATAATACCAAGCAATGGGAAAAACAAGAATGTAAGCGTAGAAAGATTTAGATAAACTAAATAACTGTTGTCCTCTTTTATAGCCCAGTCTATTAATTCGTCTGGGTTTACATTCAATGCATTCGCTAATCGTTTTAGTGAGTCTCCAGTTGGGTTGGTATCACCATTTTCAATACGCTGAATCGTTCTTAAACTTAAACCAGATGCTTCAGCAAGAACCTCTTGCGACATGCCTTTTTGATGTCGTAATGCTTTTAATTTTGTTGCTAAGTGGTTCTTATTCATTGTCTATAGTATTCATTGTTTTTGTTACGGTCTTTTTGTGTCTCATGATAGCGATTGTTATGGCGCCTATTAAATACCCTGGAATCAATTGAATTAGAGAACCGTAAACCACTTGTTGGAATAAAGCTTGTGCAAAGTTATCAAAATAAAGGCTATAATGCGTTCCTATGTTCCATCTGGTATCAATCCACCAAAGTACAGCGACAGGAAATCTTGAAATTGGAGAAAATATAGCTAAACTCAAAAGGAGTATGAGATAAGCGCTCTTGTCATTATATAATTTAATTCCCAAATAAATAGCAAACCCTAATGTTAACCAGAGTATACCAATAATAAAAATTGCACTTTCTGGTAATCCAGCGAGTTCTAGCGAAAAGCGAATTGGTGTTAAAATAAGTGCAATTAATATTGGAGTTTTGGCGAGATGAAGCGCACGTTGAACTGTTGATTTTTGAATGTTGTTTATTTCTGTTTTCATTAATATAACTATGATTAATTGTCTGAAACAAAAGTAAAATAGATTGTTGGACGTTGATGTCGTCATAGTTATGACATTATTGCGACATTCTTGCTAAGTGTAAAAAAAGCACTACTAAGCTTTAATTTTCGAAATGGTTAAACCAGTTTTGTGGTTTTTAGAATTTGTATCATTTAACGCAAAATCAATAGCTTCAGCAATTAATTGGGTTGTGTGCTCATTTCTATAATCACTTGTTTTTGTAATAGGTATATGTCGAATTAGTTTTCCAGTACCTTGAAGTAAACCATGAGGATTTTGAAGTAAGTTACCTTTGTTAAATCCTAAATTTAAATGATTGGTATAAATAGGAAGCATAATGAATGCATCTCCTAATTTTTCTGTAATGGAATAGACTGAAGTCAAAGCATGTGTATGGTATAAAATTTCATTACTCTCAGGATACATGGAAAGTATGTAAGCCCTTAAGTCTATGTACAAATCAATGAGTTCTGGGTCTTTGTATTTTAAGACGTTTAAAAAATCTGGATGTATGTCTCTTTCTGTCACGAGTTAATTTGCTTTAGACCTTCATAAACAACGATGGCTACAGCATTTGCAATGTTTAAACTTCTTACATGTTCGCTGTATAAAGGTATTTTAAAAAGTGCTTCTGGATAATCTTTTAAAATATTTTTTGGCAAGCCAACCGATTCTTTTCCAAATACTAAAAACATGTTATCTTCAAAAGGAATATCGTAATAATCTTGTGTACCATGGCTAGATAAAAATGCCATTTTTGCATTCTTATTAATCGTAAAAAAGGCATCTATATTATCGTAATATGTGACATTAAGGTGTTGCCAATAATCTAGTCCTGCACGTTTTAATCTAGTATCATCAATTTCAAAACCAAAGGGTTTTACTAAATGTAAGTTTGAGCCAGATGCTAAGGCCAAACGACCAATGTTTCCTGTGTTGTTGGGTATTTCCGGTTCAATAAGTACAATGTTTAGAGGCATTATTTTTTAGTCAGTTTTATAATGAGTAAACGTATTAAAAGTATAAATGGGAGACCATGAAACAAGACATCAAACCAATCCATAAGTTTCATGCCAACTGCGCCACCAATTACCCATTTTACTTTACCAACAATATGTGGTTCTGGGAAAAAAGGTGCTAAGCCTAAAGTGAGACATAATAGGATGATGAGTTTCCAATCGTTTAATATGTTCATGATTTTACAACGTCTTTTAAGCTATTTACTAATAAATCAACGTCTTCAAAACTATTAAAAATGGCAAAAGAGATGCGGATGCCATTAATGTTGTTTTCATAAATACCTCTCATGCGTAAATTCTTTTCATTATTAAATGTTGGATTGAGCTTAAGGTTGTCTTTGTCCTTTATTCTTATAGTTATCATAGAAGCCGAATAGACGTCGCTTTCAGGCGTTAAAATTTCAATGTCAGGTGTATTGGCAATCCCTTTTCTAAAACGAGTTACGAGTTCTCGGCCTCGTTTGGCAACATGATCTATGCCAATGGTATTTATGAAATCGAAGGCACTACCTAAACCTAAGGTAATTGGTGTATTTCGTGTACCATATTCTTCACGTTGTGCACTATTTCTGTATTCCATGGTTAAGGAATTCAGGTCGAATTTAGTATCTGTATAAGCGCCTGCAAACACTGGAGCAATATCTTCTATAATGTTTTTGTTAATGAATAAAACGCCTGTTCCTTTTGGACCGAATAACCATTTATGTCCAGAGCTAGCATAAAAATCGGGATTGATATCTCTTAAGTCTATAGGAAACATACCAAGTGATTGTGCGCCATCTATACACGAGTAAATATTTTTACTTCGGCATAAGTCTACAATGGCTTTTGCAGGTAATTTCATTCCTGTGGTACAGGTAATATGCGACACCGCAACTACTTTCGTTTTTGTGGTAATGGCATCTTTGATGAGTTGCAAATTTTGCTGTCCGCTAAGGTCTAAATCGATTAGTTTGATGGTAACGCCAATATCTTTTTGTAAAGCCAACCAAGGTGCAGCACCTCCAACATGTTCGTGCGTGGTGATGATAATTTCATCTCCAGCTTTTAATCGTAAGCTTCTAGCAGCAATATTCAAACCTTCGGTTGCATTTCTAGTAAAAGCAATTTCATCTGCAGTGACATTTAAAAATTTGGCAGTTTTTTCATGAGTTTCATCAATTTCGTGTCGTCCATGACTCACTGAGGTTTCTAATTTTTCAATAGACTCGCAAATGGTGTTGATTACTACTCTTGGAGAAGGACCAAGGCTTCCCGTATTTAAGTAATGCTTTTCTTTTGGGAACAGAAATTGCTGACGAATATTATCCCAATCTATACTATTATAGTCGCTTGTATACGGTTTTAAAACTGGAACAATGCGTTCCGATTTCAATGCATTATCAGCTTGTAATAATGGAACAGCTGAGCTAAGAAATAAACCGCTAAGAATATTCTTTTTTATAAAACTTCGTCTTGATGTTTTTGCCATGCCAAAACTTTTGAGGAAAGTTAGCTGTTTTTTAAACTAATATCAAATAAGAATCTTATTTACAAAATCATCAATAGTATTTACACCTTCATTGGTTACATGTTTTACAAAAGCACTACCAATAATAGCGCCTTTAGCATATTTGGTAGCTTGTGTAAAGGTCTCGTTGTTAGAAATTCCAAAACCTACAATTTGAGGATTCTTTAAATTCATATCTGAAATCCTTTTAAAATAAGAAGTTTGTTCGTCTCCAAAACCAGTTTGAGCGCCAGTGGTGCTTGCACTACTTACCATGTAGATAAAACCGTTTGATATTGAATCGATATATCTAATTCGTTCGTCACTTGTTTGAGGTGTAATTAGGAATACGTTTATCAATCCGTATGTTTCGAACATAGATTTATAATCATCATGATACACATCTACGGGAAGGTCAGGAATAATTAAACCATCAATACCAATCTCTTGACATGTTGCGCAGAATTCTTCCACACCATATTGCAACATAGGATTAAAATAGCCCATAATTATTAGTGGAATATGAACTGATTTTCTAATGTCTTTTAATTGGTTGAAAAGAATTTCAGACGTCATTCCATTTTTCAACGCTTGTGTAGAACTCGCTTGAATGGTTGGGCCATCTGCTAAAGGATCACTAAATGGCAAACCTATTTCAATCATATCAACACCATTTTTCTCCAAGTTTTGAATAATACTCACAGTATCATTGATATTAGGATAACCTGCTGTAAAATATATAGACAGCAATTTTTTGTCTTCTTGTACTTTTTGATTGATTCTATTCATGATTAAATTCTTCTTTCAATTTTATAAATACGGCTTTTTGTTCAGCGCTTAAATTGTCCGCTGTAAAAATGGAGACCCCTTTTGCACCTTTTTCTTTTGATAATCTGATGGCTTTTTCTAAATCTTTAGGATCTTGCAAAGCAGGACTGTACAAACCTGCGTGAATTGGAAAATCTACTTTGTTTACGCCTTGCTCAATAGCAAATCCAATCCAATTTACATTTTCGCGATAAAAATTATTATACACCATTGGATACGCAGCGTCTAAATTAAAATCGTCCCAAGGTTGTCTCACCATTTGACGCGACATTTCTGGAAATGGAAACACAGCAGCAGTCATTTTATGACCACTATCATGAGCGATGTCTACAAGCTCATTAACTAATGATGAAACAGCATTTAGACGATATTGACGCCATTCAGTATTTAATTCTGGATGCTCAAAATCTTGAGGATCTTTTCCGAAGATTTCTTTAAATCCAGCACGAGCAATAGGATGGTAGCCATAATCGTATTCAGGCATTTCCGTGGTTTGTACTAAATTGTATTTTGGTTGCAAATCGGCTCCCAGAATCACATCCACATAACGTACATAATCTAAATGTATGGATGCTAATCCTTTTACTTTGGTCAGCTTTCTAACATTGTTTTTAACATGTTCTCTAGCTTCAGGATGAAATGGACTTAACCATTGATAATAATCAACATAAGCTCTATATTCTAATGAATTTTTTCCTGCACGATTAACAGCATACCATTCAGGATGCTTGTTTGCAATAGTATCATTTGGACGGTTTAAAGTCCACATCCATGCATGGATTTTAATACCCTTTTCTGAAGCTAACGGAATTAGTTGATTATAGAATTCTGGATTACCGCTAACAAGAATTTCTGAAATGCCCAATGAATCAAAAGAAGTTAGTTTGGCTTCCCATGTTTCTTTGTCAAATGCACCTCCAGGATTTGTCCAAGTAGCAAAGGTGAATGTTTCTTTGGTCTCTTCAGAAATTACTTGCGAATCTTGCTTTTCTTGACAAGACAAGAAAACAAATGTTATAAGAATTAAAGTCAGTTTTTTCATAGTTTTCTTAATGTGCCTTCTTGGTTGATAATATAAGTTTTATCAGTGATTGGGCTTTGAAGTTTGTATTCGAAACCAAAATGAGTTTTATGAAATAATACTTTTAGGGTTTTATTTTTGGCATAAGTCACAAAAATATCCTTTGTATTTCCTTGTGCTTCTTCCATTAAATATTTGATATCACCATATCTAGTATGTCTAAATAGGGCAAAAGCTGTTTGTTTGATGTCTAAATCTTGGTCTTCAATAAATTCAATTCCATTTGAAGATATTTGCTCTGTAAATTGTAAAAAGCCCCATTTTTCTGGCTCATGCATATTAATAGCACTTTGTTTGCTCCAAACCCAATTGTATTCTCTTAAGTATTTGTTATCTTCTTTTTTACGATTGTATTTCCCTTCTATAATGTCATGATCCCATTGTACGCGAGAAAAGTTAATTCGCCATTGTTCACCTTCTTTTGGAATCGTTTTTGGTCTGTTTTTTAAACTTATTAAAGGTTTTAAAGGAATTGCCATTTCTACTGTCCAATGAGAATCTATATCGTTCGGATTGTTTAATGTTCCATAAACTTGTACAGCAGATTTAAGGTCGTTTAAGTTCCATTCAAAATTTGCTTTTCCACCAATACGATAAGGCTTGTTTAAATATAAATCCCAAACGGTATTTAAGGTATTAATTTCTACCTCACCATAACCAATGCCATTCCCAGCTGGATCTAAAAAAACTTCGAAGTCATTGTTGAAATAAATGATGGTATCTCGTTGTTTTAGATTTCCCCAAATATGAGGTTCATTTAACTCTGCATACACATAAAGATAGTTGTCATCCCAAAGCATTTTAACTTTGGTATCAAATTTTGGCGTTTTTATGCCTTCAATATCAATGAATTTATCACTGAATTTTGATGATTTCCAGATGGTTTCATCTGCATTCCCATCAATGATAATCTCATCATTTGTTTTTGAGACGATATAATGTCTTGGAGTAACAATGTCATTATTGACAAAAACGTGTAGTTTTTCCGATTTATTTTCAGTTTTACAAGAAACGATACTAAGGGAAATCAGTATGTATAAGAATCGACTCATTTAAAGCTTAAAATGATTGATATACGTTTCTAAATCTTTGTCTCCTCTTCCTGATAAACTAACAACTACAATATCGTTTGGTTTAAATGGTTTCTTTTCAAAAATAGCCAATGCATGTGAGCTTTCTATCGCTGGAATAATGCCTTCTAATTTGCATAATTCCAAACCAGCAGTCATGGCATCATCATCTGTAATAGAGATAAATTCGGCACGACCAGATTTATATAAATACGCATGCATTGGACCAACGCCTGGGTAATCTAATCCAGCTGAAATAGAATAAGGTTCGGTGATTTGACCATCATTGGTCTGCATCAACAAGGTTTTGCTACCATGAATAATGCCTTCTCGTCCCAAAACAGACGTTGCAGCACTTTCACCAGAATCTACACCCAAACCAGCGGCTTCAACGGCAATGAGTTTCACATCTTCGTCATCTAGATAATGATAATAAGCGCCTGCAGCATTACTACCACCACCAACACAAGCAACTACATAATCTGGTTTTGTGGTGCCTTCGTGTTCTTTTAATTGCCATTTAATTTCTTCAGAAACTATAGATTGAAAACGTGCCACCATATCTGGATAAGGATGAGGTCCAACGACACTGCCAATAATATAATGCGTATCTACAGGATTATTAATCCAATCTCGAATGGCTTCGTTTGTGGCATCTTTAAGTGTCTTGCTTCCTGAAACTGCAGGCACAACAGTAGTGCCAAGCATTTTCATTCTGGCTACGTTAGGTGCTTGTCGAGCAATATCGATTTCTCCCATGTACACAATGCACTCTAAACCCATTAAAGCGCAAACAGTAGCTGTTGCTACACCATGTTGTCCAGCTCCAGTTTCGGCAATGATGCGATGTTTTCCTAATCGCTTAGCCATTAATATCTGACCTATGGTATTATTGATTTTATGTGCTCCTGTATGATTTAAATCTTCACGTTTTAGGTAGATTTTTGTATTGTATTTTTCTGATAAACGTTTGGCGAAATAGAGTGGGGAAGGACGACCAACATAATCTTTTAAGAGTTGGTTGAATTCCTTTTGAAATTCTGGTTCTGCCATGACCTTTAAGTAATTTTGGCGTAGTTCTTCTACATTTGGATATAGCATTTCTGGAATGAAAGCTCCTCCAAATTCTCCATAATAGCCTTTTTCGTTGACGTTATAACTCATGTTATTTTTATTATCGTCATTGCGAAACTTTTGAAAAAAGTTGTGGCAATCTGTTTGTAATTAGACAGGTTACTTGGTCGTTTCTCTCCTCGTAATGACGGTATGTTTAAACTCTTTTAATTCTTCTATATTTTTTAATCCTGCTTCAATTTCAAATTTACTATTCACATCAATAGCATAACAGTACTTTGAAGCTTCACTTTGTTGAAAACGCTTTAGGTCTTTAATTTGACCTAACCCAATACCACCACTTAAAAAGAAGGGTTTGGTTGAAGGGTACTCTGATAGCACATTCCAATTAAATGAATAACCATTTCCTCCTGGTAATTTTCCTTTGGTATCGAATAAAAAGTAATCGCATACGTCTTCATAAGGTGCTAATACTGAAAAATCAAATGCGTCTTTTATTGAGAATACTTTTATAATCTCTATTTTATTGTCATGCTGAACTGGATTCAGTATCTTATTTTCTTTAGTGGATTCCGCATCAAGTGCGGAATGACAAAACTGTTTTAATTCGTTACACATTTCTGGTGATTCATGGCCATGTAATTGGATAACAGATAATTTATGTTTTTCTATTTGCTGCGCAATAAATTCAACTTTTTCATCAACAAACACACCAACTTTTTGAATTTGTGATGAGAGTTCTGGAATTAAACCATCAAAATTCCTAGGAGATTCCTCATGAAAAATAAACCCAAGATAATCTGGTTGCAAATTGGCAACAGCTTCAATATTATCTTGATATTTCATGCCACAGACTTTAAGCCTAAGCCCCTTTTGTTTATCGGCATTTTCCCGGGGGAAAAGGTTTTTTTCGTTTATGTTTTTTTCTTTTTTCATAAGAGTTTGAGTTCTCCTCCTTTGGAGGAGCTAGAGGAGGCTTTTAATAAATTGCGTTGCACTTGCTCCAGGATCATCTGTTTTCATAAAATGCTCTCCAATTAAAAACCCTTGATAACCGTAAGGCTGTAATTCTTTAATCGCTTCAATTGAACCAATGCCACTTTCTGATACTTTTACAAAATCATCAGGAATGATGTGGCTTAAGGATATACTAGTTTCTAAGTTCACCTCAAATGTTTTTAGATTTCTATTGTTCACACCTAACATATCCAATGAGGGCATAATAGACTTGTACAACTCTTCTTTGTTATGTACTTCTAAAAGTACATCTAAATGCAAACTTTTGGCCAATTCAGAAAACTTTTTGATTTCTTTCTTGGTTAATATAGCTGCAATCAACAAAATAGCATCTGCTCCAAAAGCTTTGGCTTCTAGAATTTGATATTCGTCTATAATAAACTCTTTTCGCAGCAAAGGCAAATTACAGTTTTCCCTTCCTATCAACAAATCATCTAGCATACCACCAAAATATATTTCGTCGGTAAGAATTGACATGCCACTTGCTCCTGCTTGCTCATAACCAATAGCGACATCGTCTATTTGAGCCGATTCATTTATTATGGATTTTGAAGGAGAGCGTCGCTTAAATTCTGCTATAATTCCTGAAGTACTGCTTCTCAATTTTTGAGTTAAGGAAATCGTTTTTCTATCAAAAAAAGGTATTTTTTCCAATGTAGTTATTGGAATGAATTCTTTTTTAAGTGCAACTTCTTTTTGTTTGTCTAAAACTATTTTATCAAGTATGTTCATTTTCCTATCCTTGACCCTTTCCTAAGGAAGGGGAACTGTTTTGTTTTTTCCATCTAAAAAGTCCTTCCCTTGCGCCTCCGCTAAAGCTTCAGCGGCATTCGGATAGGAAGGATTTAGGATGGGATTATTTACTCAATTCAATTAATTTATCTAATTTTTGTTTTGCTTTTCCGCTTAGTAATGACTCTTTGGCCAACTCAAAACCTTGTTTATGATCTATCTCTTTTGACGTAGCAATTGCTAATCCAGCATTAGCACAAACCACATTGTTTTGTGCTTCAGTTCCATTACCACCAATAACATTAATAAAGATGTTGGCAGCATCTTCAACTGTATGCCCTCCAAAAATGGCTTGTTGCTCTATTTGTTTAACACCTAAATCTTCAGGAGAAAACATGGTTTCAGAATGATTAGAAATCACTTTGGTTTTTCCTGTTAAAGAAATTTCATCATAACCATCTAAAGCATGAACAATGCTATAATTTTTGTCGGTTTGCTGGTACAGATAGCCATACAAACGCTGTAGTTCTAAATTGAATACACCAACCATTTGATTTTTTGGAAACGAAGGGTTAACCATTGGACCAAGCATATTGAAGAATGTTTTCACACCTAATTCTCGTCTGATTGGTGCTACATTTTTCATAGCTGGATGAAACAGAGGCGCATGTAATACACAAATCCCAGTTTGATCTATACATCGTTTTAAGAAATCTTCATCACTTGAAAATTTTATACCCAAATATTCCATGACGTTAGAAGATCCGCAAGCCGATGAAACACCATAATTTCCATGTTTAGATACATTCACTCCAGCTCCAGCAGTAACAAATGATGACAACGTAGAAATATTAAAGGTGTCTTTGCCATCACCACCAGTTCCGCATAAATCGATAGCATTAAAGTCTTTTAAATCTATAGGAATACATAATTCTAAAAGAGCATCTCGGAACCCTTTTAATTCTTCGAGCGTAATACTTCGCATCATATATACGGTTAGGAATGAGGCTATTTGATTTTGGTTGTATTGGCCCTTAGAAATATTTACCAAAACCTGTTTAGCTTCCTCGCTAGAAATGTTTTCGTGATTGATTAACCTATTTAATAACTGTTTCATAGCTTAAGAATTAACCCAATTTTCCAAAATCTTTTTACCATCTGGCGTTAATACCGATTCTGGATGATATTGGACGCCTTTAACGTCGTAGTCTCTGTGACGTAACGACATAACTTGTCCATTTTCATCTAAGGAAGTCGCTTCTAAACAATCTGGTAAATTTGCGTTCACAACCCATGAATGATAACGTCCTACTTCAATGTTTTTCTCCAAGCCAGTGAATAAAGATTCATCATCAACACATATAGTTACATTGGTGGCTACGCCATGATACACTTCATCTAAATTAACTAAAGAACCTCCGAAAACTTCGCCAATGGCTTGTTGGCCAAGGCACACACCTAAAATGCTTTTTGTTGCAGCATATTCTCTAATAATAGCTTTTAAAAGACCAGCTTCATCTGGAATTCCAGGACCAGGCGATAACACGATTTTGTCAAAAGGTTTTACATCTTCTAAGTCTAATTTATCATTTCTTACAACAGTTACATCGCAATTTAAATCTTCTAAATAATGAACGAGATTATAAGTAAAACTATCGTAGTTGTCTATTACTAATACTTTTTTCATTGATTACTTATTTAATTCTTTCAGCTATTTCAATAGCTTTGGTTAAGGCTCCTAATTTATTATAAACTTCTTGTAATTCGTCTTCAGGATTTGACTTAGAGACTAATCCTGCGCCTGCCTGCCAATGCAGTTGATGGTTTTTGCTCAAAAATGTTCTAATCATAATAGCATGGTTGTAATTGCCATCAAAATCCATAAAACCAATGGCACCTCCATAAAAAGTTCTATTTGTTTTTTCGTAATCTTCAATAAGTTGCATCGCACGATGTTTTGGTGCACCACTTAATGTTCCGGCAGGAAATGTATCCGCAACGACTTGCATGGTCGATACATAGTCATGCTTTTTACCTGTAACCTTACTTACCAAGTGAATAACATGAGAGAAAAACTGGACTTCTCGATATTTTTCAACAGTGACTTCGCTACCATTTCTACTTAAATCATTTCTAGCCAAATCAACCAGCATCACATGTTCTGCATTTTCTTTAGCATCTACAACTAATTGTTTGGCTAATTCAGCATCTTTTAAATCGTCTCCTGTACGTTTAAAAGTTCCTGCAATTGGATGAATTTCGGCTTTTCCATCACTTACAACAAGTTGCGCTTCAGGCGAACTCCCAAAAATTTTAAAGTTTCCGTAGTCAAAATAAAAGAGGTATGGAGAAGGGTTAATACTTCTTAATGCACGATATACATTAAATTCGTCGCCTTTAAAATCTTGCTGAAACTTTTTTGAAAGAACTAATTGAAATACATCACCTCTTGCACAGTGTTTTTTTGCTAATTCAACATGTTGTTTATACTCATCGTCAGTTAAATTTGAGGAAATCTCACCTTCGGCTTTAAAATTATAAGAAGCAAAATTCTTAGCTTTTATAAGATGCTGAATGTCTTCTACATTATTTTCTGAATTAAAACAATGCGCGAAAATATAAGCTTCATTTTTAAAATGATTTATGGCAATGATATTTTGGTAAACAGCATAATAAATATCTGGAATATCTAAAGAGTCTTCTTTTTTGGAAATATTTATATCTTCAAAATATTTAACAGCATCATACGCTGTATAACCAAAGATGCCATTATTGATGAATTTGAAACTTTCCTTAGCAGCTGCTTTAAAGCGTTTTGTGAATTTGTGAATTGTATCAGTTACATTATCCTTACTAGCTTTGCAAGTTTCTGAACTTCCATCAGGAAATTTTTGCGTGATTATTTCATTTTCAACTTTAATGGATGCAATAGGGTTGCAACAGATGTATGAGAAACTATTGTCATTGGCATGATAATCACTACTCTCAAGCAATATACTATTTGGGTATTTATCTCTAACTTTTAGATAGATACTTACAGGCGTAATGGTGTCTGCCAGAATTTTTGTGTAATGTGTTTTTAATTGATACATATGTTATAAACTAAAAAAGGCTTGTCGTGAATGACAAGCCTTTTAATATTTTTATTTAAATATACTATAGGATTAATTCACGAATTTTTGTTTCGAGAAGTCCACCACCAAGTATGATTTAAAATTGAGTTCATATTTATTTCCCATCATCATGGGAATCTTTTGTTTGTTCAAATATAGAAATGAAAATTAAATAATCAAATGTTATGCTGAAAAATATGTTGAAATTCAATAATCATCGAGCCATTTCAGTAAAAAATTTTGTTAAAGTTTTCAATTGCTTGCGCTAGATTATTATTTTTATGCCATGAAGTATCCCTTAGTCCTTATAATATTATTGTTAGTTTCTTGTAAAACAGATAATAAAACCAAAACCGCAATTAGTGAAGAAGTAGCAGTTGAGAACGCTAATATTGATGATATTAAACTTGAAATTGTTGATTATAATGGATTAGAGCCGTACTTGACCAAAAGTGATGATAAAACGTATGTTGTTAATTTTTGGGCTACTTGGTGTGCGCCATGTATCAAAGAATTACCTCATTTTGAAACGTTAAATACAAATTATAAAAATAAGGATGTTGTGGTTTTGTTAGTTAGTTTAGACTTTCCTCAACAATATGATAAAAAATTAAAGCCCTTTATTGAAAAATATGATTTGCAATCAAAAATTTTAGTTTTAGATGATGTAAATCAAAATACTTGGATACCAAAAATAGATGAAAATTGGAATGGAGCCATTCCAGTGACTATAATTTACAATAAGGGTAAACGAAAATTCTATGATAAAATGTTTACTTATGAAGAGTTAGAAACCGAAGTTGTAAAATTTCTTAAATAGAAATTTTACAACTTTAGATTCCCGCTTTCCTGTCTGCAGACAGACAGGCGCGAGAATGACAATTTAATTGAAACCTCAAAATTTATTTTGAAAAAAAATTATTATTAAAAACAATTTTTAAAATAAACACTATGAAATTTATTAAAACTATCTCTGTATTTGCAGTTGTTTTACTTATGAGTGCCTTTACAGGTAATACGGAAACGACTGGAGTTAATGGCTATGAAGTTGGAGATATTGCAACAGATTTTGAATTGAAGAACATTAATGGAAACATGGTGTCTTTGGCAGATTATAAAGATGCTAAAGGATATATTGTAATTTTCACATGCAACACATGCCCTTATGCAGTTCAGTATGAAGATAGAATTATTGATTTAGACAAAAAGTATGCTGATAAAGGTTATCCTGTAGTTGCCATTATGCCAAATAATCCTGATGTACAACCAGGAGATAGTATGGAAGCTATGAAGGCTAGGGCATTCTCTAAAGGATTTACATTTCCATATTTAATGGATGAAGGACAAAAAATATATCCGCAATACGGAGCAACTAAAACACCTCACGTTTATTTATTAGAAAAAACGGACAAAGGGAATGTAGTAAAGTATATAGGAGCCATTGACGATAATTATAAAGATGCTGAAGCAGTAAACACGAAATATGTAGAAGAAGCTGTAGATGCTTTGATGAGCGGAAAAGTAATTAAAGAAACTAAAACTAGAGCCATAGGTTGTTCAATAAAAGTTTAAAAAAAATATAATCTGAAGTGTAACACTTTGGATTTTTTTATGTCTTTATTGTATATTCTAAAGAAAGGTTAAATTTGTAATCAAAATAGTTTATGGCAGACTTGACACAGATGGAATGGCAAGAACAATTCCAAAATGATTCTGATGCAGTTATTTTAGACGTAAGAACCTATTCTGAAATTCAGCAAGGTTACATTCCAAACGCAATAAATATCGATATTTATAGCGGCCAAGATTTTATTAATCAAGTAATGAAACTTGACAAGACCAAAAGTTATTACGTATATTGTAAATCTGGAGGACGTAGTGGTCAAGCTTGTGCCTTTATGAATCAAGCTGGTTTTGAGAAAACTTATAACCTAGTTGGAGGTATCATGCAGTGGCAAGGTGAGATTTCCTATAATTAATTACAATTATTATGAAGCAGTATTTTATCATTTTATTTTTAGTATCAGCATTTACTTTTGGCTGTAAGGAAGAATCCTCAGAAGGAACTGTCAAAATTGTAACCGCCGAAGAAATGAAAGAATTATCTCAATTAGAAGATGTTCAGTTGGTTGATGTTCGTACTCCTGAAGAATATTCTGAAGGTTATATTGAAGGATTTCAAAATATTGATTTTTTATCTGATACATTTCAAGATGACATTGAAAAATTAGATAAAACCAAACCAATTATTGTCTACTGTAAATCTGGTCGTCGTAGTGCGAAAAGTTCCCAATTATTAAAGGAGAAAGGATTTGTAAAAATTTACGATCTTGAAGGTGGAATAGAAAAATGGAAGTTTGAAGGAAATAAAATTAAAATGAACCCTTAAATAATGTATTTTTTATTACAAACTTAATAAATTCCTGTTCATTAATAACGAGTCGAGTAAATTTGAATAAACTTTGACTTCTGTCAAGGTTTTGGTTTTCATAACTTACCTTATAATAAATATTTCCATTTAAAAAATCTGTTAAAGCCCTTAATCCATGCATAAATGGCATCAATGCACATGATATTGGTAAGAATTCAATTTCTTTTGGAGTTAATATAGATGCGTAAGGAGCAAATCCTTCAACGAAATTTTCAAAAAGAACTCTATTAAACTTAATCTTTTCAAGTATTTTTTCATCTTCATTAGATTCGCTTACAACTGTTCTAACAGCATCTCCAAAATCATAATGAAAATAGCCTTTCATAATAGTATCTAAATCGATAAAACACAATCCTTTTTTTGAAGTTTTATCAAAGAGCATATTATTAAGCTTTGTATCGTTATGACAAATTCTTAATGGTAAATTTGCTTCATAAAAAGCATTAAAAAGATTTTTGTTTTCTAATGCGAAGCCAATAAGATTATCAGCAGTTATTTTTCTGTTTGCAGAGGCGTTAGCTAACGCAATATTAAACTCAGAAATTTTTGAAGGTAAATGGTTTAAGTTTTTTATAATATCTTCAAAATCATCAAGATTTTCATTAGACAATAATGTATGGAATTTTCCTAAAATTTTAGCTGACTCATATGCTATTTCTGGATCTTTAGTAAAGTTGAAAGCATCACTATTATTAATATATGTGAGCATTCTCCAATAATTATCATTTTGAATGTAAACAAGGGAATTGTCATGTGTTGGAATCAATGAAATTTCTTGGTAATCATCATCTTTTAGCCTCAATAGAGCCTTATAAAAGTTTTGATGTAAAGTATCTATATTTTTAAACACTTTTGCATTTACACGCTGCAGAATATATTCTGTTTTATCATTGTTTTTAATTAGAAAAGTATCATTGATATAACCTTGATTTATAGGCTGGATGTTAACATCATTTATAGTAATCTGAAATTGACTCAATATGAATTTCAATGCTAAATCATCCATGATATCAAAGCATTACTTCCATAGAGGTGAAGGATACTCGTTTTGCTCTGTCAAACTTTTTAGTGTATCTACTGCTTCAGCTTTATCTTCATAATAAGTAACTCCAAACCAGTCACTTTTAGAAGAAATTACATTAATGTTAATTAAACCATTAACCATCATTTCTTGAGCAACAAACGGTAAATATATTTCACTTTTTTCGTGGTTTTCGGGTACATCCAAGAAGTTTTTGAAATAAGTTTCAATATAATCAAATATAGAAGGGTTACATATCCAAAAATTCATCGAAACAATAGTATCTGGTTCTAGTTCATTACCTGAATCTTCATCTACAATGATGTCATTTACTGCTACTATTTTGGTGTGCTCTTGTATAGAAAGAAGATGTCCATCATCAACATTACAAACACCTCTTGAAACAGAACCATGTTCAGATAAAGTGTCTTTTAAGCTGTAACCAACAATTCCATAAGTATTATTTGATTTTAGATTATTGATAAAATTCGCAGCACTTTCAAACGCATTTTTCCCGTAATAGTCATCTGCATTTATAATAACAAATTCACTGTCAATAATATCTTTTGCACACCAAACTGCATGCGCAGTTCCCCAAGGTTTAATACGTTCGGTATTTAATTTAGTGCCTTTAGGTAAGTTGTTAATGTCTTGTACTAAAACATCTAATTTTATGTTACTAGGAATACGCTCAGAAAGGTACTCTTTTAAGTATTCTTGATTTGCTTCTTTGGTAATAATCACAATGTGGTCAAATCCATTAGAAATTGCATCAAAAACACTATACTCTAATAAAAATTCTTCATTAGGCCCTAAGCCATCAAATTGCTTAAGTTTTCCATAGCGACTACCACTACCTGCAGCCATTAATAATAAGGTCATAAACTATAAAATTAGTATGCAAAAATAGAGTTTTGAGAGCAGATAGGAAAGTGTAAATGCAATAAACTTAGTGCATGTTTTATTATGATTTTGTCGTGATTATATACAAAACAATTCGTTTTATCGAATAACTTTATGTTTACAAAGATAAATTTGGTTGAATATATAAACAGTTTGTAATCTAGCCTTTAATAAAGATTTTGTATATTTAGATAGTTTTGATTTGAAATCGAAGAATTACATAGTCTTTTTTAACGGTTAAGTTATGAGTGGAGGTTTGATTTTGCTAGGAGTAATGGCGTTGTTTTTTTTAAGCATGTATTTGTATGCTTATGGAACAACCAATTATGCTGTTAAAAAAGAAAAAAAAGCGAGGCAGCGTAAACTTATTGAAGCTCAAGAGAAAGAGAAAAGAATAAATGCAGAAATGGCAGAAAGACAAAAGCAACGAGAAGAGAACTATCGTGTTGCAAATGCCAGAAGTAAAGAAATTCAAAAAGAACTTAAACGTCTAGGAAAACTGAAGCAAAAACAGGAAAGCATAGAAGCTTAGTTTACTTCTTTATATACAGTTTCAAAAGGTACTCTAAACCTTGATCCATAAATTCCATTATCATCTCGTTTTCCACAACTTATTATCATATTTATTTCGGCGTTTCTAGGTATTCCTAAAACACGCTTCACTCTTAACGTATCACTGCCTTCCATAGGGCAAGTGTCGTAACCAATTTCAGCCATACTAATCATAAAATTCTGAGCAGCTAAACCTGCACTTTTATGTGCAACAATTCGCATATCACTTAATCTAGCTTGTCTGTATATTGGCCGAAATAAACCAATAACCTGGAAGATAAGGTATTTGAGCATTCCAAAAATTCCTAAGAAATCAAAATATGTAATTGGCATTACTTTTTGATAATAGTTTAAAGCCATTTTTTTACGCTTTAAAAGCCGTTTTTCTAAATCTGGCTTGTCAAAAGATTTGTTTAGAAAATCAATATTAGCTTTACAGCGTTCCCTCCAAAGGTCTTTTCTTGCTAATACTACTACTAGTTGTTTTGCAGTTTTAGCAGCATTTTGGTCAAAACAGGCAAACGCTATTTTTTTTATTATTTCCTCATTAGTTACATGATAAAACTCCCATAATTGTAAATTGCTACTTGTTGGAGCTAGAACTGCATTTTCAATACATTGCTTGACTTTTTTTGTGTCTATTGGTTCGTCTTTATAAACTCGACATGAACGTCTATATGTTATTGCTTCTGTAACGGTTTTTCCCATAATTCAAATAAAAATTTCAGATGGTAATTCTTTAATATAATTAGTGACATTTAATAATTCCTTATAATGATCATAAAAATTTGGATCAGGATTAGTGAAATGAAAGTTTTTATGCCTCCAAAACGTCATAGCTGCTCCAGCATAAACTGTAAATGCTTGTAATGTTTGCTCTTCAATAGTATTAAGATTAATTTCTGTTTTATAGCCCTTTAAAAGAGCACTCATTTTGTCAAGATTTACTTTGCTATGCTCTCTACAAGAACCAATTATTGTCATTCCAACATCAAACATTCTATAATAATGAGCAGTCTCTTCAAAATCCATAATTGTCACGCTGGATTCATCATTGCTAATAATAACATTACTAGGGAAAATATCACTGTGAATTAGCGCTTTTGGTGCGTTAACATCAATATGTTCCTCAATATAATTTTTGATATTTTTTAGCCAAACATTAAACGAAGAGTCTGGAGCATAGTCATTGACTTCTTCAAATTGCTCTTTGTCATAATTAGTTTTGTCAGGAATGTGCTCTGGAACTTCAACTTTATGTAGTTTTCCTAACTCAACTCCTACAAGAAACATTAAATATTCAGAAATGTCTTCAGTAACTTTTCCATCCAAAAAATCTTTAACCATAATTGGTTTTCCTTGGTATGCTGAAATAGCATTTTGTTTTGTGTTAAGTATAACTTTTGACGTTTTAAAGTTTTGTCTATTAAGGTGTGTTAATATATCAGCAAGCTGTGTCGCTTCGTCAATAGATTTTTGTTCGCAAATTGTTAATACATATTTTCCTTGTTCACTAGTCACTAAATAGTTTGAATTTTCTGAACCACCACTTAATGGATGGTAAGAGTTAACAATCCCCAAACCATAATCATTTGCAATACTTTGTATTTCTCCTTTACTTAATTGTGTATAAAGAGCCATTGTTTTAGTGATTTAAATCCCAATCTATTTCCATAATATTTGTGAGTGCTTCTTCTAAGTGAGAATGATCACATGAATACACTTTTTCACATTTATATTTTGCTTTTTCAAGCGAATGGTGTGTTGCTTGGAAAGGTAAATCATTTCTATTTAATGATTGCTTAATAACCTCTGGAAATTTTGCAGGATGAGCTGTTGCTAAACATAAAAGTTTTAAGTTTCCCAATGTTTCTTTATGAGAATCTGCTGCAATTAAACTAACGGCTCCATGAGGATCTAGTAAATAGTTTTCTGAAAGATATATTTCTTTAATAATATTTAGTGTTTCTTCATCAGATGCACTATTGGATTTAAAACCATCGCTAATAATCTTATATATAGTCTCATCAAACTGAATATTACCATTTTCATTGAAATCGTCAATAATACTTTTTATCTGTTTTGTTTCAATACCAGCAATATACATATATCTCAAAAAGTTATATGGAATGAGAATATCAATAGCTGAAGATAATGTGTTGTGAATTTCAACTTTAGAAAACACACCTTCCGAGAAAATACGATGCAAGCACGCATTTTTGTTATTAGCAGCTATTAAATATTTAATTGGTAAACCCATTTTACGCGCAAGTCCTCCAGCACATAAATTTCCAAACCCACCAGAGGGAACAGACATGTTTATTTCTTCACCAATTTTGTCTACTACTCTAAAATAACCAAAGAAATAATGAACAGTCTGCATCATAATTCGTCCCCAATTTATTGAGTTAACGCTTGAAAGTTTTAGTTTTTCTTTAAATGGTTTATTAGCGTAAAGTTTAGCTATAACTAGATCTAGGTCATCACCTCCATCTGGACAGTTTGATACACCAACAGGATGAATATTTGGATGTGGAAGTGTAGTCATTTGTCGTTCTTGTTCTTCAGTAATCATTCCCTTAGGATATAAAACCCAAGCATCCAAATTTGATTTTCCGGCAGCAAAACATGCTGCTGCTGGTCCAGTATCACCAGTAGTTGCAACAACTAAAGAAAGACGTTCATTTTTTCTATTGAGGAAAAAGTTAACCAAATTCACCAAAAAAGCTAATCCAACATCTTTAAACGAAATGGTTGGACCATAAAATAACTCCATGATGTAAGTATCATTTCTAGATTCTAATTTATGTAGAGGAATGATTTCGTCTCTCTCAAAATCTTTATAAGAAGTTTTAAGAATTTCCTTTAATTCAGTTTCTGAAAGGATTGATCTATCGATATAAAGCGATAGAATTTCAAAAGCTAAATCAACATAGCTTAAGTTTTTCCAAGCGTTTAATTGTTCTTTAGAAATCCCAGGAATGGTTTCTGGAACGTACAGCCCTCCATCACTTGCAAATCCATCTAGTATAGTTGTTTCGAAGTCAACAGGTTTTCCACCTCCTTTGTTACTAATAAATTTCATACTATTGATTTTTTAAATAGTTTCTATAAACTGCTGATGCAATCATAATATCTTGAACAGCTACTCCTGTTAAATCTACAACACTAATTTGATTGTCTGAAGTGCGCTGTAAAGAAGGGTTTTGTATTGCTGTGCCTAACTCAACTATTTTTTCATGTAATAAAAGCTTATCTGAAGTAGCTCTAAAAATTTCACCTCTATTTTTACTTTGTGGAATGCTGTCTGCAATAACTAAATTTGCTTTTTTGAGTAGCTCGCTTTCGAGCTCTTGTTTGCTAGCAGTATCTGAACCAACTGCAGTTATATGAGTTCCATCTTGTATATCATTAGCTTTTAAAAGAGGTTTTTCTGAAGGAGTAGTAGTAACAATAAGATTACAGTTTTTTGAAACTTCCGAGGGAGTTTCGGCAACGTTTATTTCATAGTCACTATTCATCTCGTTTTTAAATTTTGTGACATTTTCAGTATTCCTTCCCCAAACCCAAACTGTTTTACAAGGATTGGTTTTTTGAAGATAATCTAACTGTAATTTTGCTTGAATTCCAGTACCAATAATACCAATTGCTTTAATGTTTTTTGGAGCAAAGTATTTTCCAGCTAATGCACCAGCTGCAGCAGTTCTAATGTCTGTTAAATAACCTTCATCAAGTAATATGGCCTCAGGTTGTCCAGTTTTTTGATTAAAGACTAGCATTAACCCTTGACTAGAAGGAATACCAAGTTTTGAATTTTCATAAAATCCAGAAGCAACTTTAATTACATAGAAATCATCATTTTTTATATAACCATACTTAATATGTGCATCACCTTTTGGATTGTCAAATAACAACTCACCAACAGGAGGAACAACTGTATTGCCATTACTATATTGTTTAAACCCTTCTTCCATTTCTGCCACAACATCAATTGAAGTTAAAATTGATTTTATATCGTTGAGTCTAATTACTTTTGCCATAAGTTGATAATATTTCGTTTAGTAATTCTTTATTTATTTTTTTGCCTGTTAGTACAATCACTACATTTTCATTTTTATATTCTTTTGAATTTATCATTGCAGCAACTGGAATAGCAGCTGTTGGTTCAATTTCAATGTTATGATGCTTAACCATAAATGCGACTGCCTTTTTGATAGATTCTTCATCTACAATTTCAAAATTTGAAATGTGTTTTTTACAAAAATCAAATGTAATAGCATTTTCTTCAATTCCACCAGCAGAAGCATCTGCAATTGTAACTAATGAACTTGGAGCAACAATATAATTTTGGTTTATTGAATCATACATCTCACATGCATTCTTTGGTTGGCAGCCAATGACTTCAATGTTATTAAAATCACTAAAATAACTACAAATACCTGAAACTAAACCACCACCACCAATTGGAGTTAGTATTTTGGTTACTTCTGGTAGTTGGCTGTGAATTTCTAAACCAATAGTGCCCTGACCAGCAATAATGTGTTTGTCATTATATGGATGAATTAAAATACCGTCAATGTCATTGGCATACGTTGTGGCTTTTTGCTCTGTTTCCATGCTATTTTTTCCAAAGAGAACCTTATCAACCTTAAATTTATCTAGAGCTTTCAATTTGACTTCAGATATATTTTTAGGAAGGAATAAGATGCCTTTAAACTTAAATTTTTCTGAAGCATAAGCAAAAGCAGCTGCATGATTTCCTGTTGAAGCAGCAACAAATGTTTTATCAAAATTATTATTACTTATGCTATTCAATTTATTTAAAACACCGCGTATTTTAAATGAGCCAGTTTTTTGTAAATGTTCCATTTTAAGGTATACGTTGGCTCCAGATATTTTACTAAGCTGTTGAGAATAGACCAATGGAGTTTCATGAATATCATTTTTGATATTCTTGTATGCTTTTTCTATTACTTTTGAACTAATCATTTTTATAAACTAAAAAAACCTCTGTATACACAATCAACCATAGGTCAATTAAGGTATACAGAGGTTTCTGTAAATACATTCATCTATTTTTCCAATGTCTTCCTTAAGTTAAAAAATAAATGTGCAATTCTAGATTGCAATATTTTATCTATGTCAAATATACAAAATTTATCATAAATTTAATGTGAGTTCGAAGCCACAAAAAAGCGAACTATTTTGATGAGGATTTTTAAGTTATAATCGAGTTTATTATTTAAAAACAAGATAAAGCCTCATTCTTTTTTAGATAACATTTCTGCTGTAGCAACAGTCCTGAATCCTGTATGGTCTGAGCCAGAATCAGTACTCATTGCCATTTTTGCTGAAATTCTATAACTTTCACAATAGGAGGCATTACATAGAAATGAACCACCTTTAATTACATATTCTGTGGTATAAGGATTAGCTGAGGTATATGTTTTTGTTGCACCTTTAGGGTTTACAATAATGCCATTAATTGCTAATGTTCTGTAATAATTAGTATTGAAAAAATCGCTAGTTATTTCCCAAACATTCCCAGACATATCATATAATCCGATAGAATTTGACTCATAAGATTTTACTGGAGATATGTACTTAAATCCATCTATAAGTTCGTTTACGATTGGAAAAGTACCTTGCCAAGTGTTTGCCTTTTCGTTTAATAAATTAGGGTTATTTCCCCAAGTAAAAATGGCATCAGTATTTTTTCCTTGAGCTGCTGATTCCCATTCTGCTTCAGTAGGTAATCGCCTGTTTGCCCTTGCCATAATCTTTTTGCTCTATGAGGAGATACTAAAACCCATTCTCCAGTAAGTATATTAAAACGTTTATGCGAATAGTCCTATAAATATGAATCCATTTTTATATTCTTTTATTAGTCGACTATTTGTGTTCCTTGTGATAACTTCACGCTATAAACAGAACAATCTCTATTGAATTCTTCTCTAAATTGTTTGGAAATATCTTTTTTAAAGTTTTTAAACTCATCCTTAAGTATGATGTTAATAGTACAGCCACCAAAACCTCCACCCATCATTCTAGCACCTAAAACATGTTGATTTTCTTTTGCTCTTTCAACTAAAAAATCTAACTCTCTACAGCTAACTTTATAATTTTCACTTAAACCTTTATGTGATTTATACAACAAATTCCCTAAGATTTTTAAGTTGCTTTTTTTGATGGCTTCAGAGAATAGTTTTACACGATTATTCTCGTTGATTACATATAACGCTTTTTGATAGTCTTCTTCAGTAATGTTGTTTTTAATTTGGTCTAAATCTTCTTTTGTAGCATCTCTTAGAGCATTTACTTTCAAAAGGTTTGAAACGTTTTCGCAAACTTTACGTCTATCATTATAGGCACTTTCAGATAAATCGTGCTTCACATTACTATTGATTAACATCAATTTATATTTTCCGAAATCTATTTTATATGGTTTAGAATTTAAAGTTCTGCAATCTAAAAGAAGAGCACTTTTTTTGGCACCAAACATGCTAGCATACTGATCCATAATTCCACATTTAACGCCAGCATAATTGTGCTCAGCTTTTTGTGATATTAAAATCATTTCATTCCTCGTTAAACCTAAATCAAACAATTTATTAAGTCCAAACACGAAACTGTTTTCAAGTGCCGCTGAAGAAGACATGCCTGCTCCTCCAGGAATATCACCAGCAAAGACGCTATTAAAATTATCAATGTTATGACCAATTATTTGCAGCTCGGCAACAACACCTAAAACATAGTTTTTCCACCCTCCATCTTCAAGTGGTTTGATGTTCTTTACTTCAAATTGATACAACTCTTCTTTGTTTAATGCATACACTTCGCTTTTACCAGATTCGCTTTTACTTAAAGCAAGAGCGATACCTTTATTTATTGCAGCAGGAAATGCAAATCCGTCATTATAATCTGTATGTTCACCAATCAGGTTTATTCTACCTGGAGAAAACACAAGCAAAGGTTTAGCTTTAAACTGTTCTTTAAAACTGTTCTTAACCTGTTTTATTAATTTTTTATTCATTCTTTAGAAAAGATTAATATATAAACTAACTACGATTATAAAGTTAGCATTATTAATAACATTAATTATATGTTTTAATGCATACTTTCCATTCAACTTTATAGTTATTTCCAGACTCAAGCATCTGTAATCCAATTTTATTATTAAAACTATCACAAGCACCAGTCATTGGTTCTATAGCAATACAATTATATTGATTTGGCGTATAAAGTTGTAAGAGATTCCCTCTTGATGACGATTCAATTTTAATCTCGTAAAGAGGAATTGAAAACTCAATACTATTCTCCTCAAGACTATAAGCATCGTCAAGCGTAACATTCTTTAATGAATGAGGCATGGTTTCATTAATAGTTGTTTTACCAGAAATGATTTGCTGATTATCAAATAGAAATTTCGTGTTACTTTTAAAATTTAAAGAGCTATTATCTAATTCTGAACTCATAAAATAAGGATGCCAGCCTAAGGTAAAAGGGAAGGGTTTTTTATCCATATTTTTGATGTTTACTGCGAGTGTGATGCCAGATTCACTTAAGGTATATGTTACTTCAATTTCATAAGCAAATGGAAAACCTATAGAAGTTCCTTCGTCTTTGTATGTTAGAGTTACTGAGCCAAAACTTAATGTTAAATGGTTACTTGAATAATCAAACTTCTTATTATAGACTAAACCATGTAGTGCATTATTTTTGTCAGTTTCATTGCATTCTAACGTATAGTTTACATCATTGAATTAATATTTGCCATTTTTGATACGATTTACAAATGGGAATAAAATGGCCGATGCATAACTATCTTTATAAGTTGAAGACTCATTTTTAGAAATAATTTTAATATTATCAAATTTTAAAAAATCTATTCGACCTCCTTGATTTAGACATAATCTTAATTTTGATATGCTATCAGAGTTTTCAATATCGAGATATTCTAAGTTCTTAATTTTTATGTTAGATAGTTTGTACAATTTATTATAATTAAACCATTTGGCTTTCAACTTTTGCTAATCCTAAATTAAGTGATTTAGTACGTTATCTCAAATTAGTTGACTAATTGATAAATAAATAATCCGTAAAGCATTAAAAATAAAGTTTTACGGATTATTATTGTGGAGTCGGAGGGAATCGAACCCTCGTCCAAACAAGTAATCAAAGAGCTTTCTACACGCTTATTCTTTTCTTGGGTTTTCGATTAAAAGCTGATTAAAGACAATCTACTTTTAACTTATCTTCTTTAGTTTCAAAAAGGCATCAAAGCGCTACCTCATCTATATTGACATTTACGATGTCTCAAAGTGGAACGCCGCCAATCAAGGCTTTCCAGAGACATAAAGCTTGTACACCTTGTGTACCTAGGCTAATCCTACTATAATTCGGATTAAGCAGCTAAAGCGTAGTTATTATCGCCGTTTAAAAAGTTGATTTAGCCTTTTACGTGTTTCAAAATCATTACACGACGTGCTTACCGTTTCATTAATCTCGCTGTCAAAACCAGTCGACCCCAAAATTATATAAATTTCCAATACATGGAAAAGGATTGCGAAGTTACAAAAAAAGTTGTGCAACAGCTTAAATCCTCTTATTTTCGTGCAAAATTTATACCAATTTGATTCTATGAAATTTGCAATCATAAAAGAACGTAAAAATCCACCAGATAGACGTGTCGTATTCTCACCAGAAAAACTAGCAGAAGCTAGAGAATTGTTTCCAGAAGCTGTGTTTGTTGTGGAGTCAAGTGATATTCGCATATTTCCTGATGCAGCATATAAAGCTTTGGGATTTGAAATTACTGATGATGTGTCAGATTGTGATGTCATGATTGGTGTAAAAGAAGTGCCAATTGATTACTTAATACCTAATAAGAAGTATTTCTATTTTTCTCATACCATAAAAAAACAATCTTATAATCGCAAATTACTTCAAGCGATGCTCAATAAGAATATAGAAATGTATGACCACGAAACTATTGTTAAACAAAGTGGAGCAAGATTAATAGGTTTTGGTCGTTACGCAGGATTAGTAGGTGCATATAATGGCTTTAGGGCCTTAGGATTACGAGATGGATTATTCAATTTACCAAAAGTGGAAACACTTGCAGATTTGGATGAAGTAAAGGCTGAGTTAGACAAGATTACTCTTCCAAATATAAAAATATTGCTTTCTGGAACTGGAAAAGTCGCTTTAGGTGCTAAAGAGATTTTAGACCATTTAAAAGTTAAGGAAATTAGTGATGCTTTATACTTAACATCTAAGTTTACAGAGCCTGTTTATTGTATGGTTGATGTAATGGAATATACTAAACGTATTGATGGTAAGGTAGGAGATAAGTGGGAGTTTTACAAAGATCCTTCTGGTTACGAAAGTAATTTTATGCCTTATGCTAAAGAAACTGATTTTTTCATTGCAGGACACTTTTATGGCAATGGAGCACCATATTTGTTTACCAGACAAGACGCCAAAAACTCGAAATTTAGTATTAATCTGGTTGCTGATATTAGTTGTGATGTTAATGGTCCTGTGGCTTCTACCTTAAGAGCTTCAACAATTGCAGATCCTTTTTATGGATATGATGCACAAACTGAGAGTGAAGTTGCATTTGATGCCAAGGATGCTATTACAGTTATGGCAGTTGATAATCTTCCTTGTGAATTACCTAAAGATGCTAGTGAAGGATTTGGCGAGATGTTTTTAGAACATGTACTTCCTGCGTTTTTTAATGGCGACCAACGAGGTGTTTTAAAACGTGCAAAAATTACTGAAGAAGGAAAGCTAACTGAACGATTTAACTATCTTCAAGATTATGTGGATGGTAAAGAGTAGTTAAACGACATCTGCAACAAAGAAAATAGCATTTTTATTTAAGTCATAAAAGCCAAACTCATTTGTTTTCCAAGGTGTGTTTAAACGCAACTCATCTTTTTTGACGGTTCCTCGTTTAAGCATTTCTTCAAAAATTGGTTGGATATCATCAACAAATATTTTCACTACAGATCCATAAACAGGATCATCTTCGTTGTTATGATGCCATTGTAAATGAATCCATGTATTGTCTCTGCATAGTACGGCATAACCTTCCTGACTTGTGCAATATTTAAAGCCTACTTTTTCTTCATACCATTTAATATCTCGTTTAATATTTGAAGTAGAAAGTACTGGAGTAACATGTCTGAATTTTGAACTCATTTGATAAAATTACATGAATTGAGTGAAACAAAAAAACCAATCAGAATTCTGATTGGTTTAAGCTGTAATAAAAAATATTAGCAAATGTTAGATTACTCTTACATTAACTGCATTCATACCTTTTTTACCTTCTTTTAATTCAAATTCAACGTTGTCGCCTTCGTTAATTTCGTCAATTAAACCAGTTACATGAACAAAATATTCTGTTCCTGATTCGTTTTCTGTAATGAAGCCAAAACCTTTAGATCCATTGTAGAATTTTACTGTACCGTTTTTCACTGTAATATTATTTAGTTTAGGTAAATTTACTGTTTATAAAGCGTTACTCCAATTTTTTTGTTAAAATTTACTTTAAGTTAATCATTAATAGCAGTAAACTAGTTTATTCAGAAACTTTGTAAGCCTTAACGATTTCTGAAACGTCATTAAGTTTTTCCCAAGATTTTGGGCGTTTGTAATCTTGTCCAGAGATTAAAATTTTCGCATTCGGATAATTATCTTTTATATCTTTCCAAGTAGTGTCTTTCCAGTTTGCCTTATCTTTTTCTAAGAGTTCTACACCTTTTAAATCTCCTGAGACTGCTCTATCTATTAAAGGCCACCATAAGCTTTCTGTTTCACGATCCCAAAGGACAAAACCATCTAAGCCATCCCAAACTTCATCATCATAATAGGTGTAACCGCTTAATGCAAAGGTAAGTTCTTTATCGCCATATTGTCTATCATAAATAGCGCCTAAATCTGCGAGAATACAATATACAGCCATAATGGGCTCACCATTTAGTACATCATTAACAACTTCGTGATTTGTTAAGTCTTTTACAGAGTATGCTTTTATATCGTTACCAGAATACGCCAGAATAAACCTGTCATCATCATTCCAAATGGAATCTACAGCTTCAATAGTGGTGAATTTAGGATCTAACAAAGCTGGAAATCGTTCGCGACCAATACCATAATGAAATTGCTCGTCTTTTAATTCGTAATCTGTAATATCAAAGTGTTGAATAGAATCTTCACCACCATAAAGCATTTTACGACCTTCTTTTTCAAAGAATTTCCCATTCTCAAAAGCAATTGGACGTTGAGGTTTTTTAATTGTATCTACTTTTTTTTGAACTGAAGGAGTTTCTTCGTGGTCAGAAGCTGCGTTACTTTCATTTTTACAACTTATTAATGTAATGATCAAAAAGAGTAATAAGAAATGTTTCATTTGTTTGGATTTGTTATTGTTTAAGAAACTGAGATCTATTTTTCGGTCATTTATTTAACCTTAAATTAATGCGTTTCAAAATTTCTGTTGCCTGTATTTTATATTGTTTTGTTATTGCTAAGTGATTGTTTGAAGCTAGCATATTATGAAGAGCAACTCGTTTTCTATAATCTTCACTTTCAGTAAAATAAACAATCATATCCTCATTAAATTTTCCTAAAGATAAATCTACAAACCAAGGAAATTCTTTCAGTTCATTAAGGTTTTTCATAACCTCACTTTCTAAACGATCATTATTTTTGTCAATTATAGGTTTATACAATGTATATACTTGAATAATATTTGTAATCAAACTATCTTTTTGATTTGTTCTTTCACTCGATATATTTTTTAATAATTCAAATCCTTTGGTTTGGATATTAAAAGGTGAATAAAACGTTGTTAGAGAAGCACATGCTAAGCAATCTTTATAATTTTCTTTTTTAAGCTGTTTATTGATAATAATATTACTTTTTGCTTGAAGTGTATCATAAAGTCTTGCTACTTGTCCTGCGACCAATGTATCTGTTTCTAAATCATAAGAAATGGTTCTTAAAACATTATTAAGATTAGTTTTTTGTTTTCTGTCTTCGTTCCAGTTATTTACTTGCAAAGCCAGCAAAATACCAATCATAACAAGGATTATTTCACCTAAGGCATAGAGTATATAAGATGTAATTTTATTTTTTTTCATCATATTGCGACGAGATGCTCGGAAAATTTTAAGCATATTAATTGATTTATAATTTTTCTTTTAAAAGAATCTTACATATTTGATAGTGTCCATTTCGGCTTCCAGTTATTAATAAGTTAATATCTTTTGGCGACCAATTTGGTAAGGTGTTTCCATCAGAATTAAAAGTTATTTGTCTTTTTGACGAACCGTCTTTATTCATAAAAAAAATCTCTTGGTTTCCTGATTCTGTAGTTCTTGAATAAGCTATACGAACACCATTATTGGACCAAGTTGCATAATTGTTATCTTCAGTTGAAATGGTGAGACGCTTATCTTGATTAGTAATTATATTATGAACATATACTTCATCATTGACATTCTTGGTGTGCTTTTTAGAAAAGTATACAATGGCATCTCCTCTAGGTGTATATCGCGGATATGTATTTTCAAATGCGTTATCAATAATATTTTTGCGCCTTTTACCATTTTGAGATATGATATAAATATTATAATTATTGTTTCTCACTTTATAATTAAAAATAAGTTCCTTACCATTTGGAGCAAACTGAGCATACATTTTGTTTCCTTTTAAATCTATTGGTACTTTTTTTAATGTCCTATTTGATAAATCGTACGTATATAATTCATTTATTCCCGTTCTATCAGATTCAAAAAGGATGATGTTTTTATATGGATGCCAAGTTGGATGTCTGTCATTTGAAGTACTATTAATAATACGTTCTTGTTTGTTGCCATTAACATCCATTATGTAAATTTGCCAAATGCCATCACGATTGGATTCAAATACGATAACCTCTCCATCTTTATTATAACTAGCATAGCGATTATCAGAATTATTGTGTGTGAGTTGCACTTCTTTATAACCGTTTGTTTGAGCGCAAACAGGAACACTAATTAGTGAAACAATAATAAAAATAAGTATGGTTATTAAATGCTTCATATTATTTGATTTACAATAGTAATTGCTGAAGAAGAATTAGTGCTTTAAATTGTTAAACTATTCACTGTCTTTTTGTTGATTATCTTCCTTATTTTCTTTTCTCATTTTTATATAACCAGTGACCAGACGTACGCCTAATCTAGCGAAAAGTATAATGGCAATAACCATTACAATATTAAATCCGTCCATTAAATATTATTTATACCACAAAATTACGCATTTTGTTAAGGTTAGTATTGGCTTTTATCTTCAATTTAACTCTTTATCAATTATTTCCATAATTTTATCAATTATTCCAACACCTTCTTTAATATACTGATTGCTACCAGAAAAATTATCAATATTCAATACTAAAATATTTCTTGTCTCACCTGGATTGGTAAATGTTGAATAGTTCTGTAAAATCACATATTCCTTGAATTTTAGTTCAATCACATTTTTTTTCAAAATCGGTAGCCAATCATTTACAAAGGTGTAGTTAATATCATCTACTGCTTTTACAATGTGCTTTGCTTTATCATCATAATAAGTTCCAAGAAGAAAACGTAATTGTTTATTTGTTATTTGATCTAGTCCTTTAGATTTTAAAACTTCATATGCATTGGTGAGCGGCTGAAAGCGATCAAACTGGATAATATCTCCAAGCCAGTATTTAATACTGTCTTCTATTATTTCATTTTCATTAAGATTTAATATCTTATTTGATGATGCTATGGCGTTGGTGTTATTCTTAATTATATCAGATAGAGTTATTTTGTCGCTCATTAAATTTTCATGGATTTGAGTAAGCATTTCTTGCTCAAAAACTTTACTCTTTACACCTTCATTCCAGTTGTTAATGCTTAAAGCAATCAAAATACCTATTACAACAAGAATGATTTCTCCAATAGCGTATTTAAAGTATTTACCTGTCTTATTTTTCATAATTAGGTTTTGTCTGATTTTACGAAAGAATTTGATCATAGGTTAATTTCTCAATGCTTTTAGCTCTTCATTAATGGCTTCATTGAGTTCTTTGATACGATTAACCATATCAACATAAAAGTCAATTTTAACCTGACGAATAAAAATGCTTTCATTAAGTTCTATTTTAAAGGCGTCATCATTTTTTGCGCCTTTAATATCTTTAAATTCCATATTAACTTTTATAAGATTGGGATTATAATAATCCTCATTATTAGATTGAGTGTTATTCATTTCGTATGATGTTTTTGATAATGTGAAGTATTTTTGAAAAAACACTTTTTTCGAGCCATAGGTTTCATAAATAGGTTTTTCATTCTCTATTTTTGAAATGGCTTGAACAAAAAAATCATAGAATCTTGAAATATCTTTTTTTAATTTGTTATTGGTTATAATGCCTATTTGATTGTTCTGTAGATTATTAAATGTAGATTTATGTAGCGCAATAGTTAATGGAACACCTAAAGCAGAAGAATAATTTATTGAATCTTTAGGTTTTTTGAGATCGTTTTGTAAAAAGAAAAGTAATCGTTTTTCAGCGTCAATAAATTCTTTATGATAATCAATATTGAAACTAATATCTAGAGTATCCAAAAGGATGTCTTCTTGTATATTTTTTAAAATGGTTATTTCTTGTAACGTCGATTTACGTTTTTCGTTCCAATTGTTTACCTGTAGTGCCAATAGAATACCAATCATTACCAAGATGATTTCACCTATTGCATATTTAAAGTATTTACCTGTTTTGTTTTCCATAAGGAGTGATTTACGTATATGTCTAAAAAATTTGATCATAACTAATCAGTATTCAATTCATTATCAATTAATCTAATGAGCTCCTCAGACATTTCTTTCATTCCATTTAACTGACCATTCATAACTGTAAATTCATAAACAGCCATTACAAAACCGTTTTTATGCTTTAGATCTTTTAAAATTGTTTCAAAATTGGCTCTTGGTAATTCTACATTTTCACCAGCTTGTCCATTACTAACATCATAAGTGAATTTTTTAGTCACAGGATTTAGGTCTAAAATTCTAAAAGAGGGTTCATAAAGTAACAATTCAGAATCAAAACGAAAATGCTCTTCTTCACCTTTTAACTCTTTATTAAGTGCATCTATGTTGAGTAAGCTGTTTTTAATGGAATCGTTTGAAATTAAGGCGAGGTTTCCAGAATTGGTCAGCTCTAAAAAAGTGTTATTAATTTGATAGAATTTCTTCCAAGTATAAACATTTACGCTATGATTGCTAAAATCACTAAGGTTAGTGAGCGGTTTACCTTCATAATATTCTAAAATCACATTTGATGATTGAATTTGACTATCTCTAGTTGCAATGAAATTATTAATATTCTTAATATTAAGTAGTAAATCGGTTTTAATGTTTTTAAGATAATGCAACTCCTTTGTTCTAGCTTTATTTAGCTCATTATTGTTGTTAATTTGTAATGCAATAAGGATACCAATAACAACAAGCACAATCTCACCTATGGCATAAAGCATGTATTTGCTCGCTTTGTTTTCTTTAATCATTGTATGCCTTATTTTTCTAAAAAACTTTATCATTGTTTTAATGGAATGGTTATTTATGTCCGCAAGCGGCTATCTTCACCAAATGTTCACTGGACATTTGATTTTGCCAAAGCAAAATTTTGTTGTGATAATCTAAAGAATTTTATCATTTTGTCAATCTTTATTTAAATCATCTTGTATCAATTGATTCAATTTTTGAAGATGAGCTGTCAACTCAACATGACTATTTTTTATAAAAATATTATTCATTACCGAGAGTTTTAACCCATTAATGAAAGTTTTGTTTTCTAATAACCTTTGGTATTGAGGGATTATAATATCTACAGGGATTTGAGCTGGATCCCTTAGGATTATCGTACTTTTTTCTGTCGATAATTGTAAGTCCATTACATTTAGCATATCGCCATTTAATATAGAAACATCATAAAGATACTTGTCGTATTCGCTACGCATATGATGTTCAGCATTATCAATAGATACATACTTTTTATCGAGCTCTAATAGATAATTTTTAATAGAATCATTTTTAATATAATATAAATTTCCAGAGCTAATTAGCTCCTTATAGGTGTTGTTTGTAGGTATAAAGGTTGTCCACCAAAAAACAGTTTGTATGGTGCCTTCTAACTCAAAAACATCTGTAACAGTCTCAAGCTTTTTAAAGTTGAGCATTTTCACACCAGCTTTTGCTTTATTATCCCTGAAGGCGATAATGGTATCATTGTTTTTGAGTTCAGTTTGAATGTCTATTTGTAGGTTTTTAAGGTACTTTATTTCTTGTTTTCTTGCTTTTTTGTCCTCATTGTTATTATTGATGGAGAGCGCAATTAGAATACCAATAACCACTAATATAATTTCACCAATGGCATAAAGTATGTACTTGCTTGCTCTATTTTCTTTAATCATATTTTGACGTATTCTACGAAAGAATTTTAGCATAGCGTTGAATTTTGAACCCACCCCTTAGTCCCCTCCAAGGAAGGGAAGGTTTTGTGGCCTGTTTTATGTATAGGACTAATTAGAATATTAATGACCACAAGGATGATTTCGCCCATGGCATACAACATGTACTTGCTTATTCTGTTTTCTCCCTTCGCTATGGCTTTGGAAGGCTCGTCTTTTATCATATTTTGATGTATTTTTTTTGAAGAATTTAATCATTCTTTAATCACTCGAATCCCAACATGTTTACTATTTATCATACTGTCGTCATTGGCATCATAAAAGTCATAAGCACTATAGCCATAGACACCACCATCATAATACTCGGCAATGTTTCCGCCCAAATCATACACGTCGGCATCACCAACTTTGGTAGGTTTCTTTTTGCCTACTTTTTTATACAAAATGGTATTTAATTCTTTAAGCTTTTCGTTGAGCATTGAAACTTCTGCTTTGGTAATTTCATAACCAGCCCAATAATTTAAATTGAGTTCTTTCGCTCCAATTTTATGTGCTTGTTTATGTAAGCTTTTGGCTTCCTTTTCATTTGGTAAACGATAGGTTTCTCCTGTTTTGTCTGATAGCCATTTTACATACGCTTTGGCGTCTTGCATACTCACTTCAGTAGGATAATTATCGATGCCTGCTTCAAAAGTAAAACTAGGCTTAAAGGCTTTAAACTGAGCATTGGTCACTTCAAAACGACCAATAGACGTAGAATCTTTTTTAATGAGTAAGGTTTCAGGAATTAACACGCCATTTTTCATTTCACCAAAGAAACCATCCACACTTTTAGCTTTTTGAATTTTTAATAATTCCGCTAAAGGACTACTTTCTTTAAACGCTTCGTTTTCGGTGGAAGGTTTATTGAAAAGATACGTGTCTATCCATTTAATTTCTTCTTTCATTTTACGAAGCTGATGCGTAATTTTTCCTAAACCATGTGGTTGACCTGGAAACCAAAGAAACCGCACAGGCGTATTTCCAGATTGCTGTAAGCCTCTAAAGTATTCCCAACCTTGATCTCTTGGTACTGCACGATCTTCACTACCATGAAAAATGATGGTTGGTGTTTTAATTTTTTCAATTTCAAATAACGGCGATTTAATAATGTAGTTTTCATTGTAAAACTTACCATTCATATCGTCCCAAGGCGCACCACCAAAATAACCCTCATCAAAACTTACTCCAAAACGGCAGGTTCCATAATCTGATGTCCAGTTAACATCACCAGCTCCAGGAGCGGCAACCTTAAACATATTTGGATAGCGAACCGTAAGCATTGTTGTAATAATGGCACCATTGGACCAACCCATGGTTCCCATTTGGTTTTTATCAATTTTACCAGCTTTATCCAACACATCTATACCTTTTATGATGTCTTCCATTTCAGGTTCGTAATAGTTGCCCTTGATACTTTCTACAAACGATAATCCATGATTGGAAGATCCATGATAATTTGGTTTTAAGATGAACATGCCTTTTTGTGAAAGCAGTTGAGGATACGTACTCCAACGATCACTGAACAAGTCTAAATCTGCACCAGCTGGTCCACCATGAATGGATAACATTAAAGGGTAACGCTTACCTTCTTGGTAGTTTTCAGGATAGACTAAAATACCTGTAACGGCTTCATCGTTATAACCTTTCCAAACCATAACTTCGGTTTTTGCTAAGGTTTTCTTGCTGAGATTTTTGTTGAGTTTTACTAATTCTTGTTCATTGGAGAATGTATTGCCCTTAAAACTTGCCATATGAAACGTCGGTAATTTTGAAGCAGTAGAGTAGGTGTAAGCTACTTTTGTACCATCATCAGAAATTGTCATGATAGATGTATGGTCGTTTTTTTCGCCTAAATCTATGTTCGATTTGCTCCAAGAGTTACCATTTCTCTTATAATAGGCTAATCTTATATAAGCTTTATTGGCTAATGTCACAATGACATCATTCCCAACAACATCAAATCCACGACCTATCCCTAAATCCCATTTTAAATCTACTTTTTTATAGGTGTGAGACGCCAATGTGTAATAGTAGAGTTCGTTTACTCCAGCACCATTCCATTCTGGATCTGACGAGTATGTTGAGCCAAAATAAAAGCCTTTATTATCAGTTGTGAAACTAATTCCGAACATTGGTTGTCCAAGATTGGTTTTGATTTTAGTGACTTTACCAGTTTCTAAATTCTTTAAATAATGAAAGGGATCTTGTTGTTGATCAGAAGCATAACTTCTACTACGTTGTATGCTATAAAACAGCCATTCACCATCTTTTGATATTTGGTAACCACTTAAAGGTTTTTCATTATTGGTCAGCCGTTTTGTGGATTTCTCTTTTATGTTGAATGCATACACATGATTTGGTCGCCAATGTATGGAGTCTTCAACGACGATGACGTTGTCTTTTTTTTCTTCCAACTCTTGCTCATAAAGCGTTTTGCCATCATGTGATTGAAACAACAACGTGTTTTCATTTTGCCATTGTAAGCTGGAAATACCGTTTTTAAATTCTTTTACTTCCTTAGCTTCACCACCATAAATACTTAAACTCCACAATTTATTTCCTTTATCCCTTGAGGATAAAAAGTAAATATGTTCTCCATCTTTGGAGAAGATTGGACTTGAATCACTATCGTCGCCATTGGTTAGCTGAATGGTTCTAAAAGCATCATCTTTCTTTAAATCCAATCGCGTTAAATAAATATCAGAGATGAATTTGTCTTTATCCTTTACAGGTTTGCTTTTTGTCCAAACAACCATAGTGTTATTTGGTGAAAATGACACCGAACCCATGGATTCACGGTTAATGATGTCTTCTGGTGTCCATCTTGTTGGATCCTCTTTTTTATCTGTTTGTGCATTTGAGGCAAAGCATAGCAAGAAAATGAATAGGATAGAGGTTAAATATGATTTTTTCATGTTTTTTGAATTACTTTTCTAATTATTATTTGATTTCGTTGGTTTTGAGAAAGGAGGAGACACCACTTTTTTAGTGCCTTGGGTTTTTAGCATTTCCAGTACTTCCTTAACAGCACGTTCCAATTGAGGATCTTTTCCTTTTGACAACGATATGGCATCCTGTCTAACCTCAATGTCTGGAGCAACACCTTCATTTTCAGCAACCCATTTGTTGTTTATGGGATCAAAAACCGCATTGTCTGGAGCTGTTAATGCACCTCCATCAATCAAACTATAATGTACTGAAGATTTTACCAACCCTCCCCAAGTTGTAGCTCCAATTAATGGGCCAGCGTTTTGTTGCCTAAATACCCAAGGAAAGAAATCACCTCCTGAGCCCGAAAGTTCATTTATAAGTAACACTTTTGGGCCTAAAATACCAGCAGGAAGACGCATTGGTTTGCCATCTGGAACTTCATTGGTAAGTCCTGCTCTAAGGGTTCTTGTCATTAAATCTACCATGTAAT
>Ga0316205_10000649_pt1 | contig 57910 bp, 55 predicted proteins | sample 3monthpyrite_MG_FD_204941 | JGI IMG/M metagenome (GOLD analysis project Ga0316205, IMG submission 204941) | Microbial mat bacterial communities from mineral coupon in-situ incubated in ocean water Damariscotta River, Maine, United States -... | ecosystem: Environmental > Aquatic > Marine >...
CAGGACCATCATTGGTGCCGAGGAACCAAAGGAATGGATCGTTTAGACGCGTTTTGGTGATATTCAATACCGGTACAGAAATACGTAAACCGGTACCAGGGCCACGGTTTGATTGTTTTAAATCGGGGCGGCCCGGTTCTTCTAACTGCTGAATACGGCCGAGACTATTCGGTAAACCTGTTTCTGGGAACAGGTTAACTATGTTACGGCCACCACGTTCAAAGACACGGAAGATATCGCCTGGTGGAACTGTTTCAAAACTTGGCAATGGGAAGAGTTGTGCTAATGCACCTTTCGCAGCCATTTCTGGTGTTGGTTTAACGGGAGCAACCAGTGATGCGGGTTCGCCATCACGTGTGTAGGCTTCACCGAGTATGTAACGTTTGAACGGTAAGATACCGTTGTTATATGACCCCCCCCCCCAAAGCATAATACCAGTAGCCATCATACTGCGTTCACTGGCTTGAATAATAGGTAAGTGACAAGCACCACAGGCTTCGCGAGCAACACGTAGATCACCCGGGTTTACGAAACGGACAAATTCAGCACTTTCGTTATTGAGCAAGGTGAAACTAATTTCCGGGTTGGCGCTACTCGGGTAATTCCATGTTTTAGGAAAACGCGGTTGCACATGACCTTTGTCGAGCGCAGTACGATAAGCAGCATCACCTTTTTTGGTGTTGTCAGGTTTGTTAATCGTCGCATCACCGCCATGACAATCGGTACAACCAAGTACAACGGCAGGGCTAGCATGCATTGTTTTACGATCAGAATCAGTGTGACAACTAATACAACCGGTACTTTTAGGGTCGGCTTCTTTCCATGACTGATGTTTTGGTGCATCAGGCGTTATGGCATATTTAATGTCACGCGGCTTTTCTAGTTCAGATGCCGACACGAATACGCTGGCGAGGCAAAGCAGGCCAATAGTGAGTAAAGATTGTTTCATCACGGGTTGTTCATTCCATGTTGTGTTACATGCTAATAAGTAAGAATCAGGTTAGCGAGAACCGAATAAGAAGTTTCATCACCGTATAATTCTTCGAAACCGTCACCCGGTATTAAAGCTGCACCAGAAAGTCTGAATACAATATTCTGGGTAAAGAATGGACGGTAGATACCGGACACCGATAAATCCCAACCAATATCATTGTCAATCGAACCAACTTGACGGAAGACCTCAAGAGAAGAGGTATTGGCAAAGCCAAGTTTGTTGGCATTAACTGATACGCGCCATTCTGGTGTGAGATCAAAATCAGCACCGACACCAATCAGGGTTGTACCCGGGTTCAAGAAGTTAGATTGACCTTGTTCTTTTGACGTACGTAATGAATTCAATACACCGTTACGCGCAGACAGCGCTACGCCACCACCACCAATATTGGCGACAGGTTGGCGAATCCAGAAACTGGTATCAGCTCCTGCAAATTGTGGGTTCTCAAAAATCGCATCAAAGCCCTGTGAACGATTATCAAATGGGTCTTTATCACCACTGGCGTAAAGGCCAGATAGACGCAGACGGATCCAGTCAAAGTCCATTGATGCTTCAGCAGCAACAAAGAAAGCATCGATGCGGGTCTTATCATTGAATAGCGCATTACGATCTTCATGGCCGGTGGCATAGTACCAAGAGCTCGTTAAGTTAAGACGGCCAAAGTGACCATCACCGTTAAGACCGAGATAAGTAACATCATAGTTCCGTGGTCGTCCATCACCGAGAGGTGCAGGGCGGGCGAGGAAACCATTCGTATCATAAAATAAGCCATCGTCACCTTCACGGTTTCGATTGTGAATAATAGTCGCTTGTGAGGTGTGTCCAACAACGGGGAAATCTTGTTTATAGATATTGGCAATAAACACATCGTCATCACGTAGTGCTTTCCTGGTATCGTTGAGGCCACTATTAAGGTCTTTATCAACGCGCCGGAACCAGGCTAGGTTATATTGGAAGAAGTTATTATCGCGGTTACCAAATAAACGAATACCAAATTGTTGATCTTGGAACAAGAAACCACGGAAATCAGAGTTGAATGGCTGAATACCGATACGGATCGAATCAAAATCATAACGGTCAGAGACATTGCGTAAATGTTTATCCCAGAATAACTCCTGAAGACCTACATGACTATCCCTGCGAATATTACCCTGTCCTGGGTCAATATTAAGTACGCGATCTTCTTCGACTTCAACGCGGTTGTAGTTAAAGGCTAGTGTTAAACGAAACTCATGATCGGGTGGCTTAAATGCGGTATCACCTTTATATAAAACAAATGCGGTAATGAGTGTTTCACTAAATATAGTTTGATCACGGCCACCAAACACATCGAGTGCGCCCGCTGAACGACTGGTTGCTGGCGCAACAGGTGTTGGTAGACGGCGTGGTTCGAAAACAGTGTCTGAAATCACACCCACACTAAAGAACCAATCTTTTGTACCCAAGATTGGTCGATCACCTTTTAAGGTGTTTTGATTGTAAGGGTCAAACCAGCGTTCATTAACGCCAATAGCTTCTACGATACGGTACCGATCAGGAACCGGTACAACTGGATGCGGCAGATTTGGATTAGAAATTGCTATTGGACGTAGATCGGTATTACGGTTTGGATCTTCTTGTTTTGGAGCAGGACGATCGGGTTCGCGTTCAGCGCCGGGTCGGCGGCGTGTTGCATCGGCAACTAACCATTGATCTTCTGGTGACTGATAAGCCCATGGTTGATTTTGATCTTGAATAGATTCTTGATCGCTACTGAGGCTGATGCCCGTCTCGCGAATACCAAAATCATTATAGGTATCTGCTGATGCGACAACAGTATCTGAACTGCTTTGTTCTACTTTAAAAGGGGACTCATCTTTCTTGCTTGTCGTGTACTTAAAAGTAGACGTTAGTTTGATATGACCAAGGTGACCACTATTTTCAATACTTGCATTTGCCACGGCAATGTTGGTAGACAGTGACAGGACGAGAAAGAGAGTACTATGTGATTTTGAGATTCGCATAATTATTTCCCAGCACAAACGTTGTTATCTGAACTTCCAATGAATGGGTTTTGTGGACATTGAACGTAGCGTAATGATTGTCCAGGGAAAGCAGGAGGTGTTACGTTATCAGCACGAATTGCTGTTGGTGCATTACCAATAAAAGTACTATCTCCGATACCTGTACCACCGAGCGCGATGCCAGCCCGATTCGTTCCAAGGAATGAAATCATGTCATCTTGTTCAATACCGTCACCAGAAACACCTATGCCACCAATTAATATTCCGTTACGGTAAATGGGTACGGAACCAGGGAAAATCTGGATGCCGTTAGCGAGACGTGGTGTTCCAACCTGAGTGCAGTCAACTGGATTTGTACCAGCAGCTAAGTGAGTTACAAGTTGGTTGTAAACTAGATCAAGCTGTAAACCATCGGAAAAAGGACTCCATTGATCAGTCGCCGAGTTGTTTGCAAATGGTTTACTAAATGGACCGTTATTCGGTAGTGCAACTAAATCATTACCATCTGGATAGAAGGGACGAGATAAGTTACCCCCCGAACGGTCGGCAAAAGCAACGCCGTTAGCTAGCGCAGTGCCGTCACCTAGGAAGGTTCTCACATCAGTTACATATTGTGCGATAGATGACACGTATGGAAGAAGTGGTGGCATTACTGCAGATAGATCTGCATTTGCAGTGCCAAGAAGATCCGCACCTGAGTCGGTACTGGAAAAGAAAGTAGCGGTACGCGCCTTTTGTAGTGATACATCTGTACCGAATAAAGGCGCATCTCGGGTACGTGCAATGCCTAGAATGTTTCCAGCGGTATCAACAACAGAAATGGTAACGCGTGCCTGACTGTTGAGGGGGCGACGAATTTGTCCACGTGCTTGGTTGGCAACACCAAGTGCACTACGTAGTAATTGTTGAACCTCATTCGCAGTCAATTCATTGCCCGCAATCGCTACACCGGCGGTAGGTGGGTAGCGGTTGGTACTCGCGCCATCGGTAAGAACAAATGCATCTAAGCCTGGAAATAACGTTGCATCAACCACATCAGCATCTTCAATGCCCGAGTTAGGCATACCAAAGGTAGAACCAGCAAGAAGACCGCCGCCGAGAAGGAAATAGTTTCCAACATCTGCCGCTAATGCCGCATCATCAGTGATGAGAGCACCTGCTACACCATTAATCGATGCAAATGTTGGGGCAGTCGCGGGATTACTGAATAGGTCGTCGCTGTCAACATCTGAATAGCGCAGGCTACGGCCATCAACCGTGATACGATTTGCTTGCCGATCGATGGGCGGAGCAAAACCAAACTGGCCGGCAATTGCGATCAATTCATCAATATCATTATCTTCATTAAGAATATTTAGATCGAGACTGTAAAGACCATCAGCAATAACGCCGATACCTCCTACGGGCTGACCATTTTTGTAAATAGGAAATCCACCAGGATCAGCGGATAAGCCTAATGGTGAACGCTGTGGGCCAATACCGACACCTGCACTACTGGCACCCGGGTTAGCATCGGTCACAAGATCACTACAGGGTAATTGACTAAACTGCACGCCAAACAATGGTCCACCAGGCGTACCGGTTTCATGTGGGCTAAAATGTTGCTGGACAATATGACTCGCAGTACGAGTACTAAAAGCATTCCCTTCTGACGCAAGATACGAACCAGTTACGGCTTTAGCTATGGCCGCTAATTCACTTGGCACAACATTAATATTTTCTAATCCAAAGTCGCCGTCAACAAGTCCCGAACTAATATTGAAAGTCGTTGCTGCACCTGTCATTTGGAATAGCCCAAGCACATTACCAACACGGTCAGTTACAGCAATGGTTGCATTAACACCGCGTGCTTGTGCTTCTTGTACGGCTTGTGAAATGATGTTGCCAACATCGGCTACAGATAAATTAGAAGGGGTCGTGGTGGCACAAAAACCAGTACAACCAGAATCGAAGTTACTGCCTTGGGCCGCCGGGTTACCGCTACTACCACCGCCACCGCCGCCACAGGCAGTGATGAGAGTCAGACTGGCTAACAGCGTGATGCTGCGTATGAGTTGTGCTACATTCACTGGTACTTCCCCTAGGTAAATCTTTTACTATTTAGTTTTATCCATACGTTCTGCAGTTGCAGATATTGGTTTTCGAGCTGGCATGCCTTTGCGATCACCGAGCAAGAAGTCTTCGGCAATATGGAAGCCATGACAATCAACACAAGTTGATTCGATTTTGTTATGTGCCGCTTCTGTGCCGGCATGACATTGCTGACAATTATCTATAGCCGGAATAAGTACATCACCGCTTTCTTCAGACTTCGCGGCATCATGACAGTCAGTACATTGCATAGTTTGATGTTTGTTATGTACAAAACGTGCTTTCGGTAACCAGGTGTCGGCTAGACGTACAGGTGCAATTTCCCATTTAGGGGCGTCACCATCGCGCAAGTTACCATCACTCACTTTAGTTACATCGTGGCAGGTTGCACAAACACGGTCTTCAAACAGGTCTTCACCAACATCAAAGGCTTTTTGTTTAGCCCACAAGAATGCATCTTTGCGTTCACGTTTAGTAATGCGTTGACCAGGACGACGGCGGTTGCGAACAACAGCAGGGGCATCAATATCATCATAGCCACCCTTGAGAGCAAGGTTGCCGTAGTACTCAGTTAAGGTATATAAAATATGCTCCAGGTTGCCATGTGGAACAATACGGTCAGGAATGTCGGCTTCAAATTCGAGACGGTGACATTCAGAGCAGTGTTCTTTCATGACGATTGGTTTCATACCAATACCACCGGGTTCAGCCTGGTGACAATCTGCACAAACCATAACACGAGAACCACTAGGGGCATCAACACCTTCGACAGTGAGATGTTTGTCATGTGGGAACTTTAAGTTAGATGTTTCAACCGGCTTATCTTTCAGCGCTTCACGGTTAGTAGAGAAGGCTTTTGCTTTGGCATCAAAACGAAACAGGGTTGCTTTAAAGTCAGGATGGTTGTTACCAAAGTCCTGAGCATTGCTTAGGTCAGTGGCGGTTGTTGTATCAAGATCTTTATGACAATCACCACACAGACCTTCATCACGCCTTACTAAACCGTCACGGCCATTGTGTTCTTTATGACAAGTCGCACAACGTGTTTCATTTAAGCCGGAAAGCTCAAAGAATTGTGGATCAGCATGGGTGTGTGTTTCTGTATGACAGGTTGCACAAGCTGTATCACGTACAGTGGTAAAGGCTTCTTGGTGACAGGCTTTACAGTCGTTAGCGAAGAAAGTATGTGCGGATTCAAAGTCCCCCGATTTCCATGCGATATCTGCAGTAACGGGCGCATCTTTAAACACGTCACGAACAGAATCGACAAAGAAAGCGGTAATTGGTAATGCCAGGAACAGGAGAGAAATAATAGTATAGAAAACCCATGACCAGCGACGACGACTAAAACCTGTCGCGCTCAGTGTTGTTGTAGAACGTTCTTTAAGTTTTTCTAAGTCATCACCTAATTGGCGAACCAATTCAATAGTGATGTCGAGGTCTTCGCCTTCTTCAGCAGAGAGAACTTCAATATCGTATGGACCAACTGCAATCGTGTCACCTTTGTTAAGGCGTGTACTTTGTGCGATGGCATTGTTAACACGGAGATCGGAACCTGATTCAGCCTCGATGTAGTAACGGCCTTGACGGTCATGGATTGTCGCGTGATGTAAGGAAACGCGGAAATCAGATAAATAGAGTTCATTTTCGGTACTACGCCCGATGCGGATACTTGAACCCGAAACAAGCTTGTCTATATGGGTGACGCCGCCGCGGGACTTACGTGTTAGGAAACTGACTTTACACTGCATGATTCGGCCTACCAGTAAAAGAAGATTGAAACGACATGTGCGGTGAGCGCAGCAAGCAATGCAAAGGAAAGTGGCACATGGAAATACAGCCAAATGTCCATTATTGCTTTGTACTGCACATCACGACGTGCGCGTTGAACAAGTTCAGATTTTTTGCCAAGTAATGTCATCAGGCGACTTGCATCACCGGCCATTTCTTTGGGTAATAATTTATTAAGTTCGCCGACTTTATCTAATGCAGCTTGTGTCGCACAATTTTTATCTTTGCCTGATAGCTGCTGACGAACTGAACCACCAATCGTGGTGTTCTCGCTGCAATCAAGTATGCATTTGTTTATTTCGTCGGTGAGTTGTGCGGCAGCGTCACGACATTCACGATCGAGCTCAGACATTTCAATCATCATGAGGTCTAAGGTGTTACCGCGACGATTTTTTGTCATTAGTTCTGGGTAGCGCAGATAGGCATAAACACCAAAGATGCCACTAAAGATGACAATGAACATCAACACATAAGCGAGCGTATGAACATTCCAGCCAATTTGGAAACCGGCATGTAGAGTAGCAATGATAATCAATGCAACACCTAGGTAAACATGCGCGGACAACCAGCCTTGAACTTGTCCCATATCGGATTTGTAAGAACGCTTGCGCACCCCAAACCACATTAACAATAGAATAATAGCTGCGCCAAGCCCGCCGAGGGTGTAACCCAACCATGTACCACCGTTAGGGCCATCAACAGGAGCATGGATTGCATAAGCAGCTATCGACGCGATAATTAACAACATACAGAGTTTGAAGTAACGATAACCTCTGTAAACAAAAAGCGACTGATGCATCATTGCTAACGTGTCCTAGTAATTTTCAAGATTGGTGACAGACATAAATTCGCCTGGGTTAACGCGAATTGCCGCGCCAGTTGGGCATGCCCTTACACAAGATGGGCCGCCGGAGATGTCTTTACACATGTCACACTTAACAGCCATTTTTTTCGCATCAGGATCTTTTTTCGCTGCGGCTACATCGCTTCCGCCAGGGGCAATACCCGCGCCAGTTAATAACCAAGAAACTAAGCTGGTTTTTTGTTTTTTCGATACCAATGACATTTGGATTACGCCATAAGGGCAATTGCGTTGACAGTTACCACAGCCAATGCAGTTATTCGCAATATAAACTTCACCATTTTCGGCGCGGTGAATCGCATCAGGAGGGCAATCCTGCATACAATGTGGATGTTCACAATGACGACAAGAGGTTGGTACATGAAGTGCAGCAAAAGTAGGGCCGGCTTCACGATCAAGACGAGAAGTACCAAAGTGGGTATCGGCACAAGCCTTTTCACAGTTATCACAACGAACACAAAGAGATTCGTCGATTAACAACACATCGGTTGCTTCACCAAGACCTTGTTCTACCAAGAAACTAATAATTGTGCCGGAATCAGAGTTGTCTTCCATTTGCACGTTAACTTGTTTGCGGCTATCAATAACTTCTTGAACGCGCTTGCGGACGTCTTCATCTTCATCTGCTAATTTACGGAAGGCATCACCATCAAGACAAATTGTTTCTGTGGCGACGGCAGCACGAACTGTTGCAGAACGTGTATCATCGCCGAATAAAGCCATTTCACCAACGTAGTTACCGGCAGGTAAGTAAGACAGTACAACTTCTTTTCCGCCAACTGTTTTCGAAACAGTGAGTGAGCCTGAGCGAACTAAATGTAAAGTATCGCCTTCATCACCTTCTTGGAAAAGTTCTTCGCCAGCATTAAATGTTTGCAATGTAGCTGTACTAATAACAGACTGCAATTTTTCGACAGAAGTATTCGGTGCAATTTTCGCTTGCAGCGCGCGCATCAAGAAGGCTTCATCAATAACGCGCTTAACGGATTCAACTGAACTAATAGTTTTATTCATCGAACGACGTGGCGTTTCAATGAGGACACAGTTTTTACCGGCAAGGATAGTTGCAGAACGGCGGTGACCGGAAATCAAACTCATTTCACCAAAGAAAGCGCCTTTGTTTAAAGAAATTCGCTGACTAGGATCTTGTGGATTAATTTGTACCTGGACTTCGCCACCAACAATAGAATAGAAAGTGTTAGTAAAATCATTGCGCTCGAAAATAATTTCGCCTTCAGCAGGTGTGCGCAGGTCACTGTCGATCATGAATTCACGTAGCTGCAATGTTGTCAGACCAGAAAGTAAAGGTACGTTGCTGGTAATCATCTCTAATACATTGCTAACCGACATATTGTCGTTACGTATACTAAAGTCATGGAATTTTGCTTTAAGTAAAGGTTCGTCTGCCGGTTCTACATCGTTACCTTCGATAAATTCGATAACTTCATAGCCTTGGTTCATAGCCGATTTAATTAACGGGTAACCGGCAAGCGCACCAACAATATATAAACCCGATACATTTGATTCGTATTGGTCAGTAAGAGCAGGAACAGCGGAAGGATCATCGCTCGGGAATTCAATACCACAAGACTGCACAAAGCGACGCGGGGCAATGGCACCAAGACGCGCAATGATGCGATGACAATTAACTTCTGTTTCACCACTTTTGGTTGATAAAATAATTTTACCAATTTCACCGGAGCCTAGTGCATCATCAAATTTTTCAACTTTGACGGTATTGGCAAAGTAATACGGTGTAATGACGCCGGTATCGATGGCTTTATTAATGCCATCTTCGTTACCTTGTTTGGCGCGTGAGAATTCATCCTTACGGTTAACAATAATGACCGAGTTTTGTTTAGTGAGTGCGATGGCATTTTCAATTGCTGCATCACCGGCACCAATAACAACAATGGTTTCATCAGCATATTCATCAGGATCATCGAGTTGGTATTGAACCATATCGAGATCTTCACCTTCAACGCCAAGCTTACGCAGGTTACCTTGTAAGCCGATACCTAATACAACGAACTCGGCAGTAATGGTCTCACCGGACTTGGTCTTGATACTGAAATTACCTTTTTCACCATTTATTTCGGTAACTTCGGCATTGTATTTAACATTTGTATTGTGACCAGCGACTTGGGTATTCCAAACTTCAAGAATGTGTTCACGGGTGCCAGCTGAAAAATCGAGTGGACTGCGCAGGGGAAGAACCTGTGGTTCGTCCATGACGTGCTTGCCTTTTTGATACTTAAAAATCGTATCAGATAGGTGGTCAGTACCCTCCAGTAACACGTGCGATAAGCCTAATTCTGCAGCGTGCGCGGCGGCACTCATGCCCCCCGGCCCAGAACCAATGATGGCGATTTTGAAATCGGCCATTTACTCCCCCTAAAAATAAACTGCACGGTGCAGTTTGAATGGTGTCTATACCATGGAATATCATTAAACTGCTGGTTTAAACCTAGCTATATGACCATTCCTTGGGTCTAAGCAGCCGTGCTCGCTTATTAATGAGCATTCTTTTTGGACTGTTTAGATGAATTGTTTTTCTTCCACGCGAGACTAATCGCAGGGTTGATAACATTACAGCAGCTTTAGTTGCCGATCAATGCGCTTTAGGCTATGCGTCGAAATTACAGAAATCTCTTACATGTATTATGATTCCTGACACACTAAACTGCGGATACAGATAGTATATGCGATGTTACTAATATCAACGTTAAATCTAGGTGTAATAGGCGCGAATGACAAGGCCAAGTCTTGTACAATAGTGACCCTGTGAAATAAATTATATATAACAATAAGTTAAGAAATCAAGGATAGGGTATGCAAGGTTTTGTCAGTAATTACCTCATTGAATTTGGCCATTTAGCCACCTTTACCGCATTTATTCTCACACTATTTCAGCTATCGGCGCCATGGTTAGCTGGGCGTATGCAGTCGCCTGCTTTAGCCCGTAGTGCTGTGATGGCAAGCTATATCGTATTGATTTTAATGACAATTGGTGGCGCTACACTGATTCATGCCTTTGTCACGGGTGATTTTACGGTTAAATATGTTGCAGCGCATTCAAATACCGAGTTGCCACTGCTATATAAGGTTACGGCACTATGGGGTGGGCATGAGGGCTCGTTGTTTTTTTGGGCTTGGATTTTGTCGGCCTTTACGACTATTTTGGCGATCCAGGGTAAGCGACTGTTTCCATTAAGATTACCTGTCATGTTGAGTGTGCAGGCAGGGTTATTGTTAGGTTTTCTCGGCTTAATTTTGTTTCTTTCTAATCCGTTTGAGCGCCTTTTACCTGGCGCGGTCGCAGGTCAAGATCTCAACCCGTTGTTACAAGATCCGGGTATGGCCTTCCATCCACCGATGCTTTACTTCGGCTATGTGGGCTTTTCAATTCCGTTTGCTTTTGCGATGACGGCGATGCTGACTCGTTGGGAAACGACACTTTGGATCGGCCTGATCCGGCGCTGGACCTTGTTTGCATGGACCATGCTAACCATTGGCATTATGTTGGGTGGCTGGTGGGCCTATTACGAACTCGGTTGGGGTGGCTACTGGGCATGGGATCCGGTTGAAAATGCCTCGTTTATGCCTTGGCTACTCGGCACTGCACTGGTTCATTCGATTACGGTGCAGGAAAACCGCCGTATGTTGCAGAGTTGGAATTTATTCCTCGCCATTAGTACATTTTCGTTGTCGTTACTCGGTACCTTCCTGGTGCGTTCGGGCGTACTGTCATCAGTGCATGCCTTTGCTGTTGATCCGGGTCGAGGAGTATATATCTTGCTCTTTATGGTCACGGTGTTAGTTATTGCTTTTGGTTTGTTTTTGGCGAAAGGGCGTGTTGATTCAGAGCAGGAAGCAATGACATCAATGGCTTCGCGTGAAATGTTGTTTGTGTTTAATAATGTGCTATTTAGTGTTTTGTGCCTGAGTGTATTAATCGCGACGTTATATCCGTTAGCGCTGGATGCAGTAGGACAAAAAATCACTATTGGTGTGCCTTACTTTAATAGCGTGATGATACCGTTATTTTTTCTCGTCATTTTACTCATGGGTATAGCACCTGCAACACCATGGCGACAAGTAAACCTTGCCCGATTGTGGTCGCGACTTTGGTTACCAACGGTCTTAGGTTTTACGGCATTAATTGCAATGTTTGTGTGGGATAGTCAGGTACATTGGTTTGCCTTTGTTGGTACGGGTCTAGTGGCGTTTGTATTGTTTGCAATGCTGATCGATTTTATTCGAAATGCACGTCGTCGTGCAAAACAACAAAATGAAAATATTTTTAATGCATGGATACAATTAGTAAAACGTAATCGTCGCTACTATGGTGGCATGTTTGTGCATTTTGGTATTTTAGTTATTGCGATTGGCATGATTGGTTCCGGTTTATTTCGAAGTGAACAAGTTGTACTAATGGCCAAAGGCGATGTGATTGAAATTGGCGGTGAGAAATTGCGTTTCGATGGTGTTAAACAATTCCGCAAAGATAATTATTTTGCATTACAAGGTCAGTTTGCGTTGGTTGGAACCGACATTGTTATACAACCAGAACGACGCAAGTACCCAGTGCAGGAAGCACCCACAACGGAATCAGGTATCCATTCAACCTGGGCGCGCGATGTGTATGTAGTCATTGGTGAAGTTGTTAATGGCCGATATTCTGTGCATGCTTATGTGAACCCTTTGGTCGAATGGATTTGGTACGGTGGGTTTATTATTATATTTGGTATTGGTTGGTCTTTCTCTCAACGTTTGCGGGAGAAACGCGTAAGAATCTCGGCATCTGTATCACAAGGTAATGCAGTATGACGAGAAATATTTGGTGGGTGATTATTCCTGCATTGGTTTTGTTAGTTGGCTTATTAGGCTACGGCTTAACCAGTAATCCAAAGCATATTCCATCGCCATTAATCGGTAAGACATTTCCAAACCTACAAGGAAAAGATCTTAATGGTGTTGATGTGACCTTGGGTGTGATTGATGGAAAGCCGACGATTGTTAACGTATGGGCATCATGGTGTGGCGCTTGTCGCGCTGAACATAATGTGTTGCTACGTGGCGCACGCCGCTATGGTGATAGCATTTCTTTAGTGGCAATTAATTATAAAGATGAACTTCCCAATGCGCGTCGCTGGTTAAGTCGCTTAGGTGATCCGTATCAATGGTCGTTCCATGATCTTTCTGGTCGAGCAGGTTTGGAACTCGGTGTTTATGGTGTACCTGAAACATTCTTTGTGAATAAGCAGGGCATTATTGTTGAGAAAATATCAGCACCATTAACAGATGAAATGCTTGATGATGGCATTGCCTTAATGAGTAAGTAAGTTGAGCATGGACACATGAATAATAATATAAAAAATATTCTCACATCGATTTTACTGTTGAGCATTTCATCTTTGGTTTTTTCTGCGGGTGTAAATGAAGACCCTCTTGAGCGGAGGATGCTGGATATCGCAGCCAAGTTACGATGTACTGTTTGCCAAAACCAGCCAGTCGCGGAATCAAATTCGGGCCTTGCTCGTGATATGCGAGCAGTGATCAAAGAAAAGCTTGAAGAAGGAAAGGATGAGCAAGAGATTATTCAGTTTTTTGTTGATCGTTATGGTGATTATGTTTTGTTAGCACCACCAAAGTCAGGTAATGGACTCATTATTTGGTTGTTACCACCAATACTACTGTTGTTCGCTTTTTTTTCTGCAATCATGATAATGAAATCACGTAGTGGAAAAGTAACACCACCACTATCTCAGCTGAGTAAAGAAGACCAAGAACGTATTCGTCGTGCTCGCAACGAAAGTAATAAATTAGGAGAAGATGAATAATGCTAGTTCTTGTTATTGCGTCAGTGTTGTTGTTCGCATTATGCGCATGGTTTCTTGCAAAACCTTTTCGTCAATCATCAAGTGTAGAAGAAACAGCGGCACAGGCTCGCCAATATTCTTTGGCACGTGATCGCGTATTACGTCAATTAGAACAACTCGAATCACAAGCGGAGGAGGGGATACTGGATGCAACAGTTGCTGGCGATGAAACGTTACGTTTGGAAACTGAATTAGCGACAATTCTTAATCATCTAGAAACGCTTGAAACTGCCTCTAAATCTAATTCGCTAAGCCCTCAAGGGCGTTTACAGTGGTGGTTGGCAATGGCAGTGTTTGCCTTGGTGATACCACTCGTCACATTAATCTTTTATGGCAGTTGGCAGGCAGATGATTTATTGAAGTTAGCCGGCGCAACTAATGATGGGATGACACCCATGCGACAATCGCCACAACCAATGTCCGCTGCTCCTGCGCAAGCTTTCCCTCCTGAAGTACTGGCAATGGTTGCGCAACTCGAAAAACGTATGGCTGATTCACCTAATGATGGTGCTGGCTGGAAACGTCTAGGTCGCTCCTATGCTGTAATGGGACGCCAAAGCGAAGCGATAAAAGCCTACCGTAAAGCGGCGGCATTACTGCCAAATGATTCGGAAATACAGGCGTCGATGCAAAATCTACAAGGCAATTCATTAAACAATGCACCCGTTGCATCAGCACAAGGTCAGCAATCCTTCCCGCCGCAGGTAATGGAGATGGTCGCTCAGTTAGAAAAACGCTTGAGTGAGTCACCTGACGATGGTGATGGCTGGAAACGTTTGGGACGCGCTTATACGGTCATGCAACGTTATAGCGAAGCGGTTTCAGCTTATACCTCGGCAGCAGAAATTTTGCCGAATGATCAGTCCATTCAGCAAGCATTACAGCAATTAGCGCAGATTGCGGCGAAGCGTGGCGGACACGAAGACACGCAGGCGATGGATAATACCGGCCAAGCAGCGCACCCTCCGATGCCAAAGGGATCTCTGGAAAACATTATTAAGTTAGAAAAGGCGGTCGCGAAAGACCAGGAAAATGCGATTGCTTGGACCGAATTAGCTAAGGCTTACGAAGGTATTAATCGTAAATCTGAAGCGATTCGAGCCTTGGCGAAGGCGTATGAGTTACGTCACGACAGTGTTTTAATCTTATCGATGTACGCGGAAGCTGTATTTAATTCAGATCCTCGGGATCCCGAGGGCAAGGCACTTGCGTTGTACACTAAGCTGAATGAATTATCACCAAGACATCCTGATGGCCTATGGTTCTTAGGCTTGGCAGCGTATAGCGAGGGCAATTTAGGTCGTACGATTAAGCTATGGAACAAGCTATTATCAGTGTTACCGCCGCAGAGCGAAGGCCATGCAAGTGTTCGTCAAGCTCTGGCGCGTGTTGAGATCCTTTTAAATAAGGACAAATAGTTTCATAATGGGGGGGATCGACGGGGGCACTAGGTTGATCCAATATAATATAGTGGGTATTCCCAGTAGTGGGATAGAACAACAATAAGGGATTTGGCATGAAAGTATTCTTCTCTCGCAGTTTATTGCTGGTTGGACTTTTGTTTGGTCTGTCGGCGGTATCGGCTGATGACGCAACATTGCCGCATTATGCAAAAGATAAACACCTTGGTGTGGGCAGTTGTTCAAATAGTACTTGTCATGGATCAATTCAGCCCTGGAAGAAGTCCAACGTTTTACAGAATGAATATGTAACCTGGACCAAAGAAGATAACCATTCTCGTAAAGCCTATAAAGTTTTAACGAATAAACTATCCAAACGTATTGCACGAAACCTGGGATTGAAAGCTCCTGCTCATGAAGCAAAGGTTTGTCTTGATTGCCATGCTGATAATGTTCCTGCCGATGTACGCGGCGAGCGTTTTGATTTAGCCGATGGTGTTGGTTGTGAAGCTTGTCATGGTGGTTCTGAACGTTGGTTAGAATCGCATACATCAAGTGAAACAACGCATGAAGAAAACCTCAAGAATGGTTTGTACCCAACTGAAGATCCTGTCGCACGCGCTACCTTATGTTATTCATGTCACTTTGGTGATGAGAATAAATTAGTGACACATCGGATCATGGGCGCAGGGCATCCACGTATTCGTTTTGAACTTGATACCTTTAGCGCAACCCAACCTGCACACTATGAAGTGGATGCTGATTATAAGAAACGTAAACCTGTCTTTGATGGTGTACAAATTTGGGCAATAGGCCAAGCGATTGGTATGCGTTCAAATCTTGATTTGTTGATGGACCCGAAACGTGGCCGTGATGGAATCTTCCCAGAGCTGGTTTTATTTGATTGTCATGCTTGTCATAAGAAAATGGAATCGGCTAGTTGGCGACCACGTGCGGGCACTGGCTTGCCCCCAGGTGTGGTACGTTTAAATGATGCAAACTTTATTATGTTGCGTCATATCATTAAGGTAATTGATGCCGGTTTGGGTAAACAGCTTCGTACACAGACACGGGCATTACATAGATCCGTTATTAATGGCAATGCAGCAGTGAAACGTGCAGCTATTGCTGTGCGTGCAACAACAGAGAAAGCAATTAAGCTAATTGCGAATCATGAGTTCTCTGACAAAGATATCGTAGCTATTTTAAAGAGTATTGTTGCAGAAGGCTTGAAAGGCGAGTTACGTGACTATGCTTCTGCTGAGCAAACCATGATGGCTGCAAATAATGTCGTGGTGGTCTTGGATAATGCACAAGCAATCAATGAAGCACAACTTAGTACATTAAATAGTGCACTGGATAAGATGTTTGATGTAACTAAGGACGATAAGGTTTACCGTCCAGGTAAGTTCGGTGCGGCATTGAAAGCATTAAAGAGTGCGATACCAAAAATATAAACTAAAATATCTTTAAACAAGAAAAGGGATGCTTCGGCATCCCTTTTTTTATTCTTTAACAGGATTTACAAGATTGACTTGATTTAAAAAAATAAATATTAAGCTATTTAAGGTGTTAAATTTCTATCTTGTTAATCCTGTCCGATTATTTTTTCGAATTAATGAAATTTAGCTATTAACCCGAGGGTCATTCTCTTCACTGGAACAGGAATGATGACTTCGTAACCACTACCTAGTGCCGCATCCATTGCCTCACCATTTTTACTGTCATGCATACTTTCGAGCGTGAATGTCTTATTTCCTTCTGGAATAATTAACTCAAGTTTATCACCCACGGAAAACTTATTTTTAGCGACAACAGTGGCAAGTTGTTTTTCTGCATCGAAGTGTATAATTTCACCAACAAAGCGTTGCGAGAAACTCGTAGACGCATTTGCCATGTAGTTTTGGTGATCTTTGGTATGATGACGTTGATAAAAACCATCGGTGTAACCACGGTTTGCGAGCGACTCAAGGCTGGGCAGGAGTCGTTCGTCAAAAGGGCGACCTGCTTCGGCATCTTCAATGGCTTGCTTATAAACTTGTGCGGTGCGTGCAACATAATAATGTGATTTTGTGCGGCCTTCGATCTTGAGTGAGTCAACACCGATATCAACCAATTTTTGCACATGCTCAACAGCACGCAGATCTTTTGAGTTCATAATATAGGTGCCAAGTTCATCTTCCATGATGGGCATCATATCGCCGCGGCGTTGACCTTCCTCAATCATATAAACTTTGTCAGCCATTGGGTGACGTTGCATGCTGCCAGCTTGTGCTATCTGTACTCCGGCAACATTGCTAATATCTTGTATAAGATTTTCTTTTTGATTCGGAAGATGGATATCACCGGTTACATCTTCTTCCGCAGGGGATAGAAAGTATTCCCAGCGACATGAATTAGTGCAACTACCCTGGTTGGGATCGCGGTGGTTAAAGTAACCTGATAATAGGCAACGGCCAGAGTAGGCAATACAAAGTGCGCCATGTACAAAAACTTCAAGTTCTATATCTGGGCAACGTTGGCGAATGTCATCGATCTCATCAAGTGATAGCTCACGTGACAAAATAATGCGCGCAACACCAAGTGATTTCCAAAACTTTACAGCAGCATAGTTCATGGTGTTAGCTTGCACAGAAAGATGAATAGGCATCTCTGGCCAGCGTTCACGAACCATCATGATCAAACCGGGATCAGCCATGATTAATGCATCTGGCTTCATCGCAATGATGGGTTCCATGTCACCCATGTAAGTGTCAACTTTGCCATTGTGTGGCAATAGGTTACTGGCAACAAATAACTTCTTGCCAAAATCGTGGGCTTCGTTAATACCTTGTTCAAGTCGCTCTAAGGTAAATTCATTATTCCGTACGCGCAGGCTGTAACGTGGCTGACCGGCGTAAACCGCATCGGCACCATATGCAAAGGCATAACGCATGCTGTGCAAGGTTCCGGCAGGAGATAAGAGTTCAGTTTTAGTAGCCATACAAATAGTCAGGTTTGTTGGTAGATTATGAAGCCGCGAGTATAAAGTAAACGCGAGCGGGCAAACAGTACTTTAAAGCTGGGGGCGTAGATTATTATCCAGCTTATAACTGCGCAATTTGCTCGTTATGGGGCAAGTAAAGCTTAGTGATACGGCGGTTAATTGCAAATCGGTCGAGGGTGCTTTTTCTGTGCCATATAAACGATCACCCAGAATAGGATAGCCGGCCTCGGATAGATGGCGTCGAATCTGGTGTTTACGGCCGGTTTCAATTTTAACGTTGACTAAGGAGCAGTCTCGTTGAGTTGAATATTCAATAAGACGAATGTGGCTAACAGCGGGACGATCTTCAACCAGACCATTGAGTGTGAGTATTTCAGGTGAGGCCGGAAATTGCCCCTGCACGATAGCCTGGTATTGTTTATTAATTTTACGTTGTTGGAATAGATTGGTTAAGGCGGCGGTTGCTTTCTTGGAGTGTGCCACCAGAATTAAACCCGTAGCGGCGCGATCAAGTCGATGCACAATAAAAGCAGGGCGTTCCGGTTGAAGATGTTGTGATGCCCAGCGCGCGATGGTGCAGTGATCGCCCCATTTACTACCTTGTGATAATAAGCCACAAGGTTTGTACCAAACGCTGTAGTCACCTTCATCGGCGATCAAAATAGCTTCGGCAGGTTCTGCTGCTAAGACTTCGTTATTATAATAAAGGTGTAGAGTGTCGTTAAGATTAAGTGTACGACTTGCACGACGTAGGCGCTGGGTGTGTTTGCCGCGCGTTAGCCAAACCGCACCTTTTTTCATGGCCTGCTTTATGACCTGTTTTGATAATGTTGTTGCCTTACTTAATACATCGACAGCCGTTAGATCTGCTTCGCTAATATCAATATGTTTTTCAAAAGGTTCGTCAGTGATCATAGGCTGGTGATCTTAACTACATCAGCAATGAATAGCCAAAACCAATAACCGCACATGCACCGATAACTTGAAAAATACTCACTTTGTATTTAAATAAGGCAATAAAAGCAGCCACACCAATAACAGCAGAGACCCATTCAAACTTTGCGTCTAGACCTTCAGGCCACAGTACATGAATAGCAAAGAACACGGCCAAGTTGAGAATTACGCCAACCACAGCAGCCGTAATACCGGTTAATGGTGCGGTAAATTTTAGATCGCCTCGAGTTGCTTCAACGGCGGGGCCGCCTAATAAGATGAAAAGGAATGAAGGCAAGAAGGTAAATAAGGAAGCAATACTTGCACCGGCTACACCCGCTAAGAACAGACCTTCTGGTCCAAACACTTCTTTGGTCCACGCCCCCACAAAACCAACAAAAGACACCACCATAATAAGTGGGCCAGGCGTGGTCTCACCTAGCGCTAGGCCATCAATCATTTGTGTACCGGTTAACCATGCAAATTGTTCAACACCACCCTGGTATACATAGGGCAGTACGGCATAGGCACCACCAAAGGTAACCAATGCGGCTTTTGTGAAGAACCAGCCCATTTGTGTGAGAGTGCCATCCCATCCGTAAGTGTTAGCAAGTAGGGCCATTGCGATGATCCAAATGCTAAGGCCAATGATGGTATAGCTGATGAATCGACTCCACTTGAAGCGAGCATGAGCTGGAGCGGGGGTGTCATCATCGATAATGGCGGGGCCATAGCTACCACTATCATCACTATGGTGACCACCGGCTTTAAATTCGCTCGGGGCTATGCGTGAGCCGGCATAACCAATGATGCCAGCAATGAGTACAATATAGGGAAAAGGAATATTAAAGGCATAGATAGCGATAAAGGCGAGTAGTGCCATGACACGTAGTGAATTTGTTTTTAGCGCACGTGAGCCAATGCGGAAGGCGGCAAACACGACAATCGCAGTTACTGCCGGTTTAATACCATACAAAATTCCGGCGATAGCAGGTACATCACCATAGCTTAGATAAACCCAGGTAAGACCTATTAATATAAAGAGTGAAGGAATAACAAATAGCACACCTGCGGCAATACCACCCCATACACCATGCATTAACCAACCAATGTAAGTTGCGAGTTGCTGTGCTTCGGGCCCCGGTAACACCATGGTGTAGTTAAGAGCATGTAGAAAACGATGTTCAGATATCCAGCGACGTTTTTCGACCAATTCTTGATGCATTATACTGATTTGTCCAGCAGGACCACCAAAACTAATAAAGCCGAGTTTAAGCCAATAAAGAAAGGCTTCCATAAATGAAACCACTTCCGGTTTTTCGGTTGCGGTTTGGCTAAGATCCGACATGTTATTTTTATTTCCTGTTGTTTAGACTGCGGGTGCAACCCATTCAAGAGCGTCATCACTTGTGCTAAAAACGGCAGCGGCATAAGGCGAACCTTGCATCATTTTAAGATACTCATTAATCCATTTGAGTAGGTGAGTGTTATCCGCAATGATAGCAATTTTCAATTTTTTCTTACTAATTGCGGCAACATTATCGATCGTTGAAATAATATTGACGTCATCAGTTGTGATTTCAAATTCTGTAATAGATAAAAAATCATTCAATACATATGTTATTTGGTCGAAACGTGGGTTACCGTGTATCGATAAATTTGAGTCTAGAATTTCTCGACCTGTAATTTTCCCTGTGAATTTTCGGTGAAGTCCATTATCTTCCCAATTGTTTTCATACGACAATAACCTACTCCTGAAAGGGGGTTTGTTAAGTTTTTTCAGGGTTAATTATAAGTTTTAATTGCCGATCGTGATAGCGGCTTAGGCCAATTAATGCGATAACCGCACCCAATAATGCAACTGCCATGTCAGATTGGGTATCCCATATATAACCTTGTGTGCCTAAGAATTCGACGGCACCTTGACCTGATATGAGTGCCACCCACCATTCGATGAGTTCATAAAAGGCACTAAAGCCGAGACAAAAACAAATAATAAAAAAGTTCTGCCAGTTGCGTCCATTAATGATGTTTTTTCGCAGGATTATTTCGCGTGTAATTAAAGCGGGTACAAAGCCTTGTGCAAAATGCCCTAGTTTGTCGTAGTTATTACGTGATGAGCCCATGAGGTCTTTTAAATCGTCAAACAGGGGCACGTCAGCATAAGTATAGTGTCCACCGATCATCAGAATGACACAATGAATTAGGATCAGTGTATAAACTAAATTGGTTAATCGAAAAGAATTGTAGGTTATTGTTAGCGCGACAATACCAAGCAGTGCGGGCAACACCTCTAAAAACCATGTAAATTGATCTTTAGGGTTTATTCCCGACCATACCAGAACGACGGTGAATAGGATTAGCCACAAATATTTATGAGTTGATATTATCAAGCTCGGACGCTTCTATTTTTATGACAGTGAGTGAGATATTGATGTCAATAATAAAAAATATCAAAGAACCAATTAGGCAGAGCATACAGATAGAAAACAGAATGCTGATTAACAAGATAAAACCCAATTGAAAAATAGAGTTTATAAATAATGCGATAATGAGTAGGGCGGCTAGTAAAGCGCTTAGTCCGGCTAAGGCAATAGCTACCCGAACTATGTTCGCGCGGCGTAACAGTACGTTAAGTTGCGCTTCAATACTTTTCTTATGTGTGTCTGTGCTGTTGCCTTCAAGAAGTTCATCGCAAAATTGACGCGATCGGTCGATTATTCGGCCAAAGCGATTTGTCATGGTTAATAATAAAAGGCCGACACCCGAAATAAGAATAACGGGTCCGATAGATACTTGAAGTATAGGGATAAGATCATCTAATGACATTGATTTAGTCCTTTAAAGTTGATTTTTATAATATTTATTTACGTATTTCAATATCAAACTCTAAATTTAAACGGCCATCATTTTCTAATATGCCGATAGACTTATCATCAGCACTAGAGACGAAAATAACAGGATCTTGAAATAAGGGATGACGAATATATTTCATATTCCAACCAAAACTTTCAATTTTGCGCAAACCGGATTGTTGAGCTTTCATTTAGGTAATTGTCGGCCTGATCTGGTATTGGTTTATCACCACTTCTTTTTTCATCATTCATGATGAATTCCCCTTTTAGAAAATATCATCAGATGATGATGATATACCACTACCACCTAATTTAATCGATAGTTTTACATTACCAGGAAGGTCAGCATTGGCAATGGCTTCTTCCATGCTTATTTTTCCTTGGTTATGTAAGCGGATTAAATCATCTTCAAATGACACTAACTCGCTATTAATGTTTTTACTGAGCTGTTCCTTAATAGAATTGATTTCGCCATCACGAATAGCAGTACGAATACCTGCTGTGTTAAGCAGTATTTCCAATGTCGGTATTAACTTGCCATCTACTCCAACGACAAGTCGTTGCGCAACAATGGCGCGTAAAGATAATGACAGATCCATGTAGAGTTGTTCGCGTGCGTTCTCAGGAAAGAAATTGACGACACGTTGTAAAGCTTGCTCTGCATTGGTGGCATGTAATGTAGTGAGACATAAATGCCCTGTGTCGGCATAAGATATTGCATGCCTCATTGTCTCTTGATCACGAACCTCACCGATTAAAATAGCATCAGGTGCTTCGCGTACAGCATGTCGCAGACCATTCTCATAAGATTTTGTATCGAGACCAATTTCGCGCTGGTTTACAATAGATTTACGATGTTTGAAAATAAATTCAATTGGATCTTCAAGAGTAAGAATATGGCCGGTGGTGTTGTTGTTACGATAATCTAACATCGCAGCAAGTGTTGTTGATTTACCAGAACCGGTTGCCCCGCAAACAATAATTAAACCGCGTTTCTCCATCGCTAGTCGCCCGAGTCTTTTCGGCAACCCGAGCTCTTCAATACTTGGCACATCCCATTTGATATAGCGAATGACCATAGAGACTTCGCCGCGTTGCATGAAAAGATTGATTCTGAACCGGCCAACCTTTGCTTCTGTGTAGGCCATATCCATTTCAAGATTTTCTTCAAACTTATTTTTCTGTGCATCAGATAAAATAGCGTAGGCAAGTTTTTTAACTTGGCCTGGAGGAAAGGCGGTTTCTCCAATAGGGGAGGTGACACCTTCAACTTTTATGTTTACGGGGGCGCCGGTGGTGAAATAGAGATCTGATGCTTGTTTTTGCACCATGATTTCAAGGTATGTCTTTATATCCATATTAATCGGGTTCCGTTGGATGTTTTTATCAATCTTAGTAGTTATTTAGCTGGGATACCATTATTTACTTTTACGAGCCAAGTAGACGGTATTTGACGATTTGCCACGTGTATAAGGATTTGGGAAATTGATAAGATGTGCTTCTGATGAGGCAAAGATGCTATCTAACAGATCTATAAATTGTGTATCAGGGGGATCGTCAGACCAAAGCCCAAAAATCCCACCGGGATGGAGTTTGTTGGCCATGCTTTGTAGTGATTCAATAGTGTAAAACTTGCTGTTTTGCGGATTCAGCCAATAACTGGGCGTATGATCTATATCGAGTAGTACGGCATGCACTAATTTAGCTGGATCTTCCGGGTAAAAACCCGTATCGGTTGCAGAGGCGATGGCAAAAAAATCGGCATGGACTAGTTGGCAACGAGGATCAGATGTGAGCCCTTTTCCTAAGGGAACAATGCCACGTTGATGCCAATCAATCACTGCTTCCATGACATCAATTACCATGAGTGATTTAACACTTGGGTTCTCTAATGCGGCAGCAGCAGTGTAGCCTAATCCAAGCCCACCAACGATAACGTCCCAATTACTGCCTTCAAGCGCAGCGAGGCCAATGTTCGATAACTGAATTTCGGCCTCAGGGAATAGACTAGACATGAGGAACTCATCGCCAAGCTTCACTTCGTAAATGATAGTTCCTTCAAGACGAGGCTCGGCGCGTCGTCTAAGGCTTATTTCACCTAATGGCGTTTCTTGGTAATCTAGTTCTTCAAAATCTAACATTTTAATAGCCATTCAAATAAAAAGAACTCTGACGAGCTTATTCTATAGTACTAAAAATATTGTTATTTGTTATTTATTCTTATCTTAAAACCAATAAAGTATATGAGCATATAATCATGCACTAAATTAACAAGAATGCACATTATTAACGATTTAAAAGGGATATGAAGTTGAGTGCTTAAAAACAGGCAGTAGATCTTGTTTTCTACTTTTAGAATATCAAAACTGTAATATAGAAGATGAGGAGCTACAGCAACGTTATTTAGAGTTAACCGGAGAGACGGAGTCTTTAATTTTATCTTCGGTTAATTCTTCTACCGAGCTTAATTTCTTGACCAATTCTTCCGCGCCATCAATGGACTGCTGAAATAGCTCGGTGGTTTCTTTATCAAAATCTCTCGATTCATCTATTTTTAATTTGAAATATTGCATGTTGTTTAATAGATTATTCAGTATGTGTTGGGATGCGCTTACGGTAGCACGAAAAACAATACGCTTTTCGTGCTCTGATTTTAGTATTTTTTTTGTTTGATAATCTGCAAATAGACCAAAACAAATGACCATCATCACAATGGTAACCCGCATCCATAACTCATTGATATTAGTGGGTATAAACTCAAATTCATCGTCACCAAAAAATAGTTTATGAGCTGTGGAGTCTATTACCCATAGGATGATGGCAAGTAGTATCGATAAAATGGTGTAATTAATTTTTTTCATCTTTGCTCGTTAACGATCTATATGGTTTTAAACTTAAGTGAAAATAGGCTGTATTTACACTTTTAATACGTGAACGGTGGAATCTGCTGCAATGATTATTTAGTCATCTTTATAGCAGTTTATCCGGATTTCGATCGAAATATTCAACTAACTGAGGTGGCCGAAAGTCCTCTCGGTCACGATAACGAACTAAAACTGATTCATGTAAAGCTTCTGATGTTATTTGAGGCTCACCTGTCTTTGGATCATCATCAGGCTTATCGATGGGGCGGTGGTAAGCCGGAATCAGTTTATAAAATTTCTTCCAACTTTCTTCGCGATCTTGAACTGAATCTTTAGCAAGCAGAATGTCATCAATTTGCAAGCCACAAAGTGAAGCTTTTTCAATCATCCACTCTAATGAAATATCAGAAAGGCCGGTGGCTTGATAGCCGCCTCCTACATTTGTATGCACACCGGTAAACCATACTTGTTGTAAGACCTGTGTGCCAAGATTAGAGGGTTTTTGTTGCCATAATGCAGGAATGAAATGACGGCGTTTTTCATTTATTTTGTCGTCATTACAAAAATACCATTCCAGTCAGTTGGCGGGTTTTTCTTTAGTGTTTCACAACGATCAATATATATCTGTGATAATTTATCATTCGGATTAGCATGCAATGCATCGTTAAATGATTTGATCGCAGAATCCCAAGCACCGTTATTATAATGATGACGACCTTCACTAAAGTAACCAACAACATCCATCATGTTCGGGAAGCTTTCTGCGGTGTGGTAGTCAAGGACTTCAAAAACACGCACAGGCTGAGTCTTGCCTTTAACAATCATATTATCGATATCTCTGATTCGATAGGTACCTTTTAATTTTTCTTGTGTGTTACCGCTAATTAAAATTCGTGCGGAATAGGATTTACATGCAGATTCAAGACGCGCGGCAAGATTGACGCCATCACCAATCATGGTGAGATCTTTGAATTTAGGTGAACCAATTTCACCACAAACAACATCATCGGTATTTAAGCCAAGCCCCATATCTACTCGTTTTAGCCCAGTTCTTCCTTCTACATCATTCCAGTCCCAGACTGAACGAATCATTGCAATGCCGGCACGTAAAGCGCGATCTTCATCATCGTCATGCGCAATCGGTGTGCCAAATGCGGCCATGATCGCATCACCAATAAATTTATCGATCATGCCTTCTTCGTTATTGATGCAGTCATACATACGGGTAAAGTATTCATTTAGGAATGATACGGTTCCCTTGGCACCCAGTTCTTCAGTGAGTGTAGTAAATCCACGGATGTCTGAAAACAATACCGTAGGGCGAGCAACAATACCCTGTGACATGGATTCCTGATCTGCCATTAATTGATCGGTTAATCTTGGATCGATATATCGAGACATGGTGGCCTTCATGCGTTTTTCTGCACTGACATCTTCAACCATGATCATGCTACCCATATTATCGCCATCACTGCTGTTAAGTGGTAATAAGGTAATGTTGACCGACAAGGTGGCATCACCAAATATTAATTCAGCATCCATAATAAGGTCAGATGTTTGGGATTCAACCAACTTGTGAACGCGTTTTGTGAGCCATTCATTTTCAACAGTGAGAAAATCTCCAATAGGTTTATTGGATAACGCATCCATTTTTACATTGAAAATTTTCAATACTGCACTGTTACAGGTAACGATCGTGCTCTTTTCATCCAGTGTAATCACACCATTAGACATACTGTCTAACATGCTTTCGCTGTAGTTCTTCATGTTTTGAACATCGTTGAAGAGTTTGGCATTTTCAAGCGCGATAGAAACCTGCGCGGTAAAGGCCTTTAAGCGTGCTTCATCTTCTTGATTGAAGGCGCCACCACGTTTATTCAACATTTGTGTCACGCCAATGACTTTGCCGTTTTTATTAACTAACGGAACACACAAGATTGAACGGGTAAAAAAACCGGTTTGCTTATCAAAAGCCGGGTTGAAACGTAAGTCTGCATAGGCATGTGGCATATTAATGCTTTCGCCTGAAGTGAAGACGGCACCGGCGATACCTAGATGATTGGGGAAACGGATTTCAGTAGCCTCAATACCTTCACCTAATTGCGAGAATAACTCATTGGTCTTTTCATCATTCACAAAGAGGGTTGAGCGTTCGGCGTTCAGCATGCGGGTTGCTTCGCTCATTACCTTTTGCAATAGAATACCGAGATCAATTTCAGAAGTAATGTCGGCAACAATATCTAGAAACTCTAGTTCCTGATCGCGTGATTTCTGCAACTTTTCAGATGACTGCCTGTTCTTGAGAACCGTTGCGGCTTGCGTTGACATAGATTCGAGCAGAGCAATGTCTTCGTCGGTGAATTGTCCTTCAAGTTTGTTTAAGGCTTGAGTAACACCAATAACTTCACCGGAAACGGTTCTTATTGGTACACAGATAATGCTTTTAGTTTCATACCCCGTTTGTTTGTCAGTTTCAGGGTTAAAGCGGTCATCGGCATAAGCATCATGAATAATAATGCGTTCATGTTTTGTGAAGACGTGACCCGCAATACCAATATTATTAATAATGCGAATAGTGTGTTGACGATTGCCTAATGCAACTCGTGAATAAAGTTCTCCTGTTTCTTGGTCATTAAGAAAAATAGTGCCACGATCAGCTCCTAATTCCTGGGTGGTTAATTGCACGAGTGTTTCAAGTGCGCCATCCAAGGAGTCGTGCTTTGACATGCTTCGGCTGACGTTAACTAATAGCTCGGCTATACGTAAACGTTTATGCTCATCTGCGGTTAAGGCTTGGGAATCTTTTTTATTTGCCATAATTAATAGTCTTTTATTTGGATGCTTCGATTTTATCTCGTAATTCCTGAATAGTGTTTTGTAGTTGACTGCGTTCTTTATTAAAATTAGCCGATTCTTCCGCGAGCTGCTCATTACTAGCTAAGCGAAGGTGTTCTAGTTCTTCCCGAAGTGTTGTAACCGTTTCTTTTAGTTGTGATATCTCAATTTGACCATCGGCGACAGCATCTTGCATTTTTCTCTGTGTATCATTATTAAGCGCTTCAATCTCATCACGTATGGCGCCAATGGTCGTAGCTAGTTGTGCAATTTCACTGTTTGCATCAGCGACAGCATCTTGTACACGGGTATTGGAGTCATGGTGAACACTTTCAAGTTCTTCGCGCATGGCACTGATACTGTCTTTTAGGTGATTATTATCACGATGACATTCATGCAATTGGTCTTTTAATGTGTCTTTTTCCATTTATGTGTCTCAGCGCTAGTGCGGGTATGCTAAATATTTAGTACTGATAGTAGCCAATATTGCCCTTGACTGCACTTGCTTATAAAAATCTTTTTGGTATCTCGGGGCATTCATTAGCTAATGAGTCTAATTGTTGCTTTATTTTATGAACTTTGGCTTTTGCATTACCACTATCTTCAGCGAGAATGACTAAGGTCTCTTCAAGAGTTCTTTTGATACCTCCATAATGGGCACCTGCTGAGCGATGTCGTTCAGAACGCTGTGAGAACTTTAGAAAAGTTTGTAGCCCGGCAAGTATTGCAATGCATAAGCTGATGATGCCACCGATTTGCTGGTTAATAATATTTAATACTTCTGAGCCACCAGTTACAGCAGATAATACAATGACGGGGATGCCTAGAAACAAGAAAAATCGCTCATAAAATAATCCGGCTTTATAATGTCCATGCTGAGCTCTCTCTGCATGCATTTTCCAATCTATTATAAGCGCACGTAGTTCGTCTTTTATATCCATGTCAATCCTTTTACATCTTGGTTTTTTTAGAGGGATTATTCAGTAACTTGTCGAGCAATATTATCCAGTGCGGTGCTAATTTTATTGATCATTTCATCGCAGTCATTGATAGCATGACGATTGGCTAGGTAATCCGGGTCGTTATAGGATAGCCAGATGTTTTTCTGCGCATCTTCCCAGATCAGTATCTTTTGCGGTAAATCAATTGCCGCCGTTTGTTGGCTTTGAATCAGGGGCGTGCCTGTTTGTGGGTTACCGAAAATAAGAAGCTCGGTTGGGCGTAGGTTCTCACCAATCTTCTTCGCTCCGGCGGCATGATCAACGCGCGCGAATATATTCATGCCTTTTTCTTTCAGAATAGCTTCGAGACTATCCGCAGTTGTGGATACACTGTATTGACTCTGGATGGTTTTAAGGCCGCTGTCATCCATATCGCGTGAAATGACCATTACAGACTTCCTTTTTATGTTTTTTTGCTGGCTGGTTGTTATTTTTTCATGTTTTGAAAGAATTGGCTAGGCCGTCCGGCTTATAGTAGTACAATATGTGCTGTTAATGAAAACTGATCATAAATATACAAAACGATGTTGACTGAATTACTGCAAATAAATACGGCACAGATAATACTGGCAGTAACGATTATTTTCATCGCCTACATGGTGAAAGGTATTTCCGGTTTTGGCTCAGGTTTAATTGCGATCCCCTTGCTGGCCTTTTTCTTGCCGCTGGCCGTTGTTGTGCCAACCTTGGGACTACTGAGCTACAGCGGGACAATTTACCAAAGCATCAGTTTACGAAAACATGTGGCCTGGCGAGATATATTGCCGTTGTTACCGTTTTCATTACTGGGGATCTTATTGGCGCTTTGGTTATTGGTTAATTTGAGTGCAGACACGCTGGCCTTTTCACTAGGCGCATTTATTGTTGCCTATTCCTTATATACATTATTTAAATTGACCGAACCGCGTGGCGGCAGACGTTGGGCAATTCTTGCCGGTAGCCTGGGAGGTTTTATCAGTGCCATCTTTGGTACCGGTGGACCATTTTATGTTATTTACTTAAAACTGCGCGAGTTAAACAAGGCCGAGTTTCGTGCCAGTATCGCGATGGTGTTTTTAATTGACGGAGGCGCACGCATTACTGGTTATGCGCTAAGTGGCTTATATAGTAAACAAGTGTTGTGGTTATTAATCATTTTATGGCCGGTGCTGGTGTTGGGAATGTGGTTTGGTCATCGGCTTCATCACCAGATAAATCAAAAAAAGTTCAATCAAATAGTCAGCGTGTTACTGTGTGTTAGTGGTGTGTTATTGATGCTGAAGACAGGTATATAGAGGGTGCTGAGGGGGAGGGTGGTTTCCGTTTTTAAGTTTTAATATCTGGCTTAAAATAAAATACAATATTTCTCAGGGCATAAGCGAATAGCACTACACTAAGGGTTACAAGAAATATAGAATTGTAGTTACCCTCTCTGGTTGAACTGACTATATAAATTATCCCGTCCTTATCTTTTAGTTCATTAAATATATGGTAAGCCACGTATACCCAAGCAATGAGACATAAAATACCGTTACGTAGATATTTATGCTTATTACTTTCTTCATTTCTACTAACTAACATTCACATAATTCCCTGAATTACCTTCTCCATTCATCAATCAATGAAGCAACGAGTGCAGTCCAACCCGTCTGGTGTGATGCACCAAGGCCGGTTCCCTTGTCACCATGGAAATATTCATAAAATAGAATATGGTCTTTCCATAATGGGTCAGTTTGAAATCTTTCTACATCGCCAAACACAGGGCGGCGTCCATTTTTGTCTTTGGCAAAGATATTAATCATACCGTTAGCGAGCCGTTCGGCCATGTCGCCGGCAGTAGCTTCTGTGCCATCGGCCATTTTTATTTTCAGAAGATCGCCATAAGCTTTATCGAGCTTGCGTAAGGATTCGATCATCAGGAAGCTGGTTGGGAACCAGATTGGGCCACGCCAGTTGGAGTTACCACCTTTAAGTTTACAAACGGCTTCGCCAGGTTCATAACCAACCATGTTGTCGCCGAGAATAAAGGGATGTTCTTCATGATGTTTAGATAAACTACGTAAGCCGTAGTCAGACATAAACTCACCTTCATCCCACATGCGCGTGAGAATGCGTTTTAATTGTTCCTCGTTAACAATAGTCAGGATATGCGTATCGGTTTCTTTGGTTTTAATACGATTACAAACGTGTTGTACAACGTCCTGGCGATTTTTTACAAACCAGTCAAAGCTTGAAGTAAATTCATTAAATGAATTAATTTTTTCACGCTCGAGGCGTTCGACTGCAAACAACGGAATCAAGCCAACTAGCGAACGCACTCGTAGTTTGTGGAAACTTTCATCAGGGTAACGTAGTACATCGTAGAAGAAACCATCTTCTTCATCCCATAGATTGTAGTTACGGTTACCCATGTGTTTCATGGCCGAACCAACATAGATATAGTGTTGGAAGTATTTCGTTGCAAGCCCCTCATAAACAGGATTGTCTTTGGCCAGCTCTAAAGAGATACGCATGAGGTTTAGACAGAACATACCCATCCAACCGGTTGCATCAGATTGTTCGAGTGTTGCGCCGCCAGGTAATTCTTCAGAGCGATCAAATACCGTGATGTTATCCAGGCCAAGGAAACCGCCTTCGAAGACGTTATTACCTTCGGAATCTACCTTGTTAATCCACCATGCGAAATTGATCAATAATTTATGGAAACATTTTTGCAGGAATTCACGATCAGGTTTGCCATTACGGTGTTTATCCATATTGTAAACACGCCAAACTGCCCAGGCATGTACCGGTGGATTAAGGTCAGAGAATTCCCATTCGTAGGCAGGGATCTGTCCGTTAGGATGTTGAAATTGTTCAAACAACATCAGCCAAAGTTGATCTTTGGCAAACTCCGGATCGACTAATGTAATCGGTACAGTATGGAAGGCGAGATCCCATGCGGCGAACCAGGGGTATTCCCATTTGTCGGGCATTGAGAGAATACGCATTGAATTCAGGTGACGCCAATGTTGGTTGCGAATACCCCAACGAGAATCGGGTGGCGGCATTTTTCCATTATCACCGGCAAGCCAACGTTGCACATCAAAAATGTAGTTTTGTTTAGTCCACATCAATCCCGCAAAGGCTTGACGTTGAATGTTTTTTTCATCGTCGTTGGCTTTTGGTGGATGCACGTCAGCATAAAATTCATCAGCGTCTTTTAAACGCGCTTCAACGATTTTATCAACATCAGCGAGCGGATCTTTCATCGCGCTATCAGTAAGGCGAAGTTTTAATACGGTGGTGCCACCGGCTTTAACAGTACGTGTAAAATGAATGCCCGCCTTGGTGCCTGTGTTCTTGGTGTTAATACATTTTTCACCATTCACTATGTGCTTGTGAAATGCATCTTTAACGAAGGGATTGCCATCATCAGCGGCTTCGCCGTAAACACGGCTCATGTTAGTTTCGTTATTAGTGAACATGGCTGTGCCATCTTCATCGGCATATAAATAGCGTTTGCCCAATTTGTATTCAAATGGCAAATTCTTCAGGCCGGTTGCTTCACTGTCATCAGCTTCTAGATGAACATGCTTGGCAGCCTTGCGACCTTTTTTGATAACGGGTGCATCGAGCTGCTCATCATTCCAAGACCAAATGTTACGGAACCATAAATTAGGAATAAGATGAATTTCAGCATCTTCCGGGCCACGATTGTGAATGGTAATACGAATCGCAATATCTTCGGCATCTTGTTTTGCATATTCCATAAAGACATCAAAATAACGGTCTTCATCAAAGGCACCAGTATCGAGTAATTCGTATTCTTCACCCTGACCACCACGGGATTTATTAACATCGATGAGTTCCTGATACGGGTATTCGGCATGCGGGTACTTGTAGAGGAACTTCATGTAACTATGGGTTGGTGTGCTATCGAGGTAGAAGTAATACTCTTTAACGTCTTCACCATGGTTACCTTCGTGTGGTGTAAGACCAAACAGGCGTTCTTTGAGAATGGGATCTTTGCCATTCCACAGGGCGAGGGAGAAATTCAGGAGTTGGTAGCGGTCACTGATGGCGCCAATGCCATCTTCACCCCAGCGATAGGCTTTGCTGCGCGCCATGTCATGGCTAAGATAACCCCAGGCATCGCCATCGTCACTATAGTCTTCGCGAACGGTGCCCCAAGAGCGTTCACTGAGGTACGGGCCCCAGCGTTGCCACGTTGCTTGCTCGTCTTTGATTGCTTGTAAGCGTTTCTTTTCCTGACTCATGTTTCAACTACCTTGTTGCGGTCCCTGTCCGATTGAAATTATCGATACAGACCCTCAGGGACGTTCTTGTTATTTTTCTTGCGCTCATAATTCTTGATAAGCGCGCTTTGTTATTCTAGCTTAACTGTTGAACAGGCGTTTGTCAGGTCAGCAATTTCCAGTTTATGGCCTCGCCAGCTCTAAGCGGGATAACGCGCACTTCTCCGAGTGGATAATGATCTGGTACGGTCCATTTTTGCTGTTGCAGAGTTATGCTGTCGGTATTGCGTGGCAGGCCATAGAAATCAGGGCCATGGAAACTGGCAAAGCCTTCTAATTTGTCGAGCGAATCGGCCGCAGCAAAGGCCTCGGCATAAAGCTCGATAGCGGCGTGGGCGGTGTACATACCGGCGCAACCACAGGCGGATTCTTTTGCGCCTTGTGGATGTGGTGCGCTATCTGTACCGAGGAAGAATTTCGGATTGCCGCTGGTTGCCGCAAAGATCAGGGCTTCTCGATGAGCTTCGCGTTTGAGTATGGGCAGGCAGTAATGATGCGGATGCATGCCACCAACGAACATGGCATTACGGTTCATTAACAGATGATGGGCGGTAATGGTCGCGCCAACATTAGCGGGTGCATTGAGGATGAAATCCACTGCATCACGGGTAGTGATGTGTTCCAGAACAATCTTTAATTTTGGAAATACACTAAGTAGTGGCAACAGCTGGTCATGGATAAAGACCTTTTCTCTGTCAAAGACATCAATTGCTGGGTCGGTAACCTCTCCATGTATAAGGAGTAACAACCCTGTTTCTTGCATAGCCTTCAATGCCGGATGGGTTTTACGAATATCCGTAACACCTGAGTCAGCATTGGTGGTGGCACCAGAAGGGTAGAGTTTTACTGCATAAATATGTTCGCAAGCGGCGGCCTTGTGGATTTCCTCAGCCGAGGTATTATCCGTGAGATACAGCGTCATCAATGGCTGAAAGTCAGTATCTGCGGGTAATGCAGCGAGGATCTGCCCGCGGTAGGCCAGGGCCATATCGACCGTAGTGATGGGCGATTTTAGATTCGGCATAATAATCGCACGGCCAAATTGGCTTGCGGTGTGTGGTATGACACTGGCCATGGCAGCGCCATCGCGTACATGTAGGTGCCAATCGTCAGGTTTTGTGAGGCTAATGCTTTGCATAGTGTGTTCTTATGTTGTTATGTGGCAATTATGCCATGTGTAGAGGCAGCCGTCTGCATGGGCGTAAAGTCATCTAAATGGTGGGGAAATAGGCTTTAAAAACCGTTATTTAGCGCTTTTGGCTTGACTTGCTGGCTGCTGCGCTTAGACTGCCCCTCCAATATTCAGTCCGGCCGGTGGGCGGGTACGTAGGAGCTAGCTATGAGTGGTGGTTGTTCATCAAATGACGTAGAACCGTTTGCCTTAATGGTAATGGGAGACAGCATGTCGCCAGAATTTGTCGATGGCACGATCATTATCGTTGATCAGGCCGCGCCTTGCGGCCCCGGTGCCTATGCTGTGATTGACTATCAAGGTGAAACAACCTTTCGTCAGTACATAGAACGTGATGGCAAAAAATTCCTTCATGCTGTTAAGGGCGATGAAGAAGATATTGAGTTGACAGAAAAGTACACCGTACGCGGTGTGGTGATTCAGCAAAAGCTAAGACGTAAAGTGAAGCACTACGAGTGGTCACCAGTAAGCAAAGCAAATTAATGTCGAACGATAGTCACCCAATTGATGAATTACATACCTTAGTCGATTTTATTCGCTGGGGTGCAAGTCGTTTTGCCGAAGCCAAATTGTATTATGGTCACGGGACAAATAATGCGGTTGATGATGCAATGGCCTTGGTGCTGCATACATTACACTTGCCATTTGGTATATCGAGTGAATTATTTTCTTCACGATTAACACGTAGTGAAAAACAAACGATCCTGGAATTATTTGATCAGCGTATTAATAAACGTATCCCTGTTCCATATCTGACGCATGAAGCGTGGTTTGCCGGTTTGCCATTTTATGTTGATGAGCGAGTGTTGGTGCCACGTTCTCCAATTGCCGAATTGATTGAACAAGGTTTTACTCCGTGGATTGATGTAGATAATGTTGAGCATGTTTTAGATCTTTGTACGGGCAGTGGTTGTATTGCGATTGCTTGTGCTTTGGCTTTGCCGTATGCACAGGTTGATGCTTCTGATATATCAATTGACGCACTTGCCGTTGCGGATATTAATATACAACGTCATCATCTTGATGGTCGTGTACAAGCACATAAAGCTGATTTATTTACGGGCTTGCCTGCGCAACGTTACGATCTCATTGTTAGCAACCCGCCTTATGTTGATGCCGAAGATATGGCGAGTTTGCCAGATGAATTTCACCATGAACCCGAATTAGGCTTGGCTTCGGGCAATGATGGACTCGATGCGTGTGTGCAAATCCTTACTGAAGCAAGCAGTTGGCTAACGGACCAAGGTGTATTGATTGTGGAAGTTGGTAATAGTGCGCATGCCTTGGCAATGCGTTTCCCTAATGTGCCTTTCTTATGGCTAGAATTTGAGCGGGGCGGAGACGGTGTATTCTTGCTTACAGCTAGCCAATTAAATGAATTTAAGAATGATTTCATTGCTTAAGTGATCCAGGTTTCATAGAAAAAGGAATGTTAGCCAAAAAAGGCGGAACAATAAGAAGGATGATTTGCTCCTACCAATCAAGCTGTTACTGCCAGTAATCAATGAAACTCACGATGAAGACTTATATATCGGCGAAGATTGATCTAGATCATTTCGACCTAACTTGGGAGTTGGCATAATTCGACGTGACCTCTACGGAAATGCGTCGCTATGGAACAACAACTTGTTTTTGATACACAGCTGATCAGCAAATACGACGTTAGCGGCCCGCGTTACACTTCATATCCCACTGCACCACAGTTTAGTGAAAGTTTCGATGAGCAAGCTTATCGAACCAGTATCACCGAGAGTAATGGTGATTTTCTAGCGCGACCATTATCTATTTATATACATATTCCATTTTGTAACACGGTTTGTTTTTACTGTGGCTGTAATAAAGTAGTGACTAAAGACCGGAGCAAGGGTATTGATTATCTGCTTCGCTTGCATAAAGAAATTGCTATGCAGGCAGAGATGTTTGATGGTGACAGAACCGTTAAACAAATTCATCTTGGTGGAGGTACACCAACATTTATTAGTGACGCACAACTTGCAGTATTGATGAATGAGTTGCATAAAAATTTTCCCATTGCAGCCGATGATGTCGGCGAATATTCGATAGAAATAGACCCGCGCGAAGCTAATCGAGAGACGATTATCATGTTGCGTGATATTGGTTTTAATCGCTTGAGTTTGGGTGTTCAGGATTTGGATAAGAGTGTTCAGTTAGCAGTTAACAGAATTCAGTCTGAGCGAGAAACATTTGACATAATTGATGCTGCACGGGAAAGTGATTTTCGTTCGATTAGTCTCGATCTTATGTATGGCCTACCAAATCAAAGTGTTGATAGTTTTAGCCGAACCTTAAATCGGGTGATAGAAGCAAAACCTGATCGATTGTCGTTATTTAATTACGCTCATATGCCAACGTTATTTAAACCGCAACGGCGTATTAATGAAGCCGACTTACCTAGCCCATTGATTAAAATGGCGATCCTTAAACAGAGTATTCAGCAACTTGAAGAAGCGGGTTATATTTATGTAGGTATGGATCATTTCGCCTTACCGGATGATGAGCTAAGTATTGCGCAACGCGAAGGGAAGTTACAACGTAACTTTCAGGGCTACTCGACTCATGGTGACTGTGATTTACTTGCGATGGGTGTTACTGCGATAGGCCAAACTCGCAATAGCTTTAGTCAAAACCATCGAGATCTCGACGATTACTACGCTGCCATTGATGCCGGTCATTTACCTATTCTACGAGGCATGATGTTAACTGCTGATGATCGACTTCGTGCTCGGGTTATTCAGGAACTCATTTGTCACTTTCAAGTTGATTTTAATCTTATTTCCAGGCAATTCGATATTGATTTCAATGAATATTTTTCACATGAACTAATGAAATTATTGTTGATGGAAGAAGATGGTTTGTTACGAATGAGCTCCAATGGTATCGAGGTTTTACCGTCAGGAAGATTACTGATACGCAATATCTGCATGGTGTTTGATGCCTATTTGCAAAAAAATCAGCAACAATATTCAAAAGTCATCTGATCCGCACTACTCGGTACTGACTCGGTGCTAAGAAACGGCTACAATGCTGGCCATGTCAGGAAATTCAATTGGAAAATTATTCACGGTAACGAGCTTTGGCGAGAGCCACGGCTCCGCTATTGGTGCCATTGTTGATGGTTGTCCTCCTGGAATGGAGCTTTGTGAGGCTGATTTACAGGGTGATCTGGATCTGCGTAAGCCCGGTACGTCACGGCATACCACGCAGCGCCGAGAATCAGATGAAGTTAAGATCCTCTCCGGTGTTTTTGAAGGTAAGACCACAGGTACACCAATCGCCTTAGAGATCCTGAATACGGATCAACGCTCTAAAGATTATTCCAAGATCATGGATAGTTTCCGCCCCGGCCATGCTGATTACACTTATCAGCAAAAATACGGAATGCGCGATTATCGTGGTGGAGGTCGTTCTTCTGCCCGTGAAACGGCAATGCGTGTTGCTGCTGGAGGTATTGCGAAGAAATACCTGCGCGAGCGTTACAATATTGAAATTAGGGGCTACTTATCTCAATTAGGCCCGATTGTGCCTGAGCAGTTTGATTGGAATGAGGTGCACAATAATCCGTTTTTTTGCCCTGATGCGAGCAAAGTTGCTGAACTTGAAGCCTACATGGATGCCTTGCGTAAAGAAGGTAATTCAATTGGTGCCAAAGTCAGTGTTGTTGCAACAGGTGTTCCTCCAGGTTGGGGTGAACCTATATTTGATCGTCTTGATGCCGAGATTGCTCACTCATTAATGAGTATTAATGCGGTTAAAGGTGTTGAGATCGGTGCCGGTTTTGAAAGTGTGAGCCAAAAGGGCACGATACATCGTGATGAAATCACTCCTGAGGGATTCATTGGCAATAACGCTGGCGGCGTTCTTGGCGGTATCTCCAGTGGCCAAGACATTGTTGCGCATATTGCTTTGAAGGCAACTTCAAGTCTGCGTTTGCCGGGTAAGAGTGTGAATGTGAAGGGTGAGGCGATTGATGTCATTACCGAAGGTCGTCATGATCCTTGTGTTGGTATTCGTGCAACACCGATTGCTGAAGCCATGCTAGCAATTACCTTGATGGATCACATGTTACGCCACCGCGCACAGAATCAGGATGTTGAATCACAAACACCTGTTATCCCTTCTGGTAGTTAGTTCGTAACTAACTGCTTAAGCCGACTGAAAAAATGACGACTCCCTCGGCTGCTCCTTATTGGCGTTTGTCAGGTTTCTACTTATTTTATTTTGCCTCGATTGGTGTGTTGGTGCCGTATTGGCCACTTTATCTCGAGTCGCTTGATTTTGGTCCCCGTGAAATTGGTGAATTGATGGCTGTCGTGATGGCCACCAAGATTGTCGCGCCTAATATATGGGGCTGGATTGCCGACCATACCGGTAAGCGTATGCTGATCGTGCGCAGTGGTTCTTTATTAGCTTGTATTTTTTTCGCCGGGGTATTCTGGAGTGATTCTTACTTATGGATCGCACTAACAATGGCTGCGTTCAGTTTCTTTTGGAATGCGACCTTACCTCAGTTTGAAGCAACTACCTTTAATTATTTACATTCCGAAACCCATCGTTACAGTTCTGTGCGTTTGTGGGGTTCAATTGGTTTTGTTGTTGCCGCGTTAGTCATTGGATATCTACTGGAAACATCGACAGAACGTATTGTGCCGATTGCGATGTTAATCATATTCGTACTGATTTGGTTAAATAGCTTGGTTGTTCCAGAACATTCAGCCGGACATTTACCATTAGATGAAAATTCTATCTTCAAGGTGATTAAACGCCCTGAAGTGTTGGCGTTGATTGTGGTGGTCTTTTTAATGCAGGCAAGTCATGGCCCGTATTACACTTTTTATAGTATTTATCTGGAAGATAACGGTTATTCAAAAACCATCATTGGTGGTCTGTGGGCATTCGGTGTATTGGCAGAGATTGGCGTGTTTCTTTTGATGCACCGGCTTATTCCTAAATTCGGTTTACGTAATATGCTGTTGTTTAGTTTATTTATTGCAAGTTTGCGTTGGTTGCTATTGGGTTTCTATGTAGAGTCATTTTTAATGATCATCATTATCCAGCTCGGTCATGCAGCGACCTTTGGCATTTTTCATGCGGTGTCGATTCAATACATCCATCAGTATTTTAAAGGTCGTCACCAAGGTCGTGGCCAAGCCTTGTATAGCAGTATGAGTTTTGGCGCAGGTGGCGCGCTCGGTGCGCTATTGGCGGGTTATACCTGGTCATTGGGGGCGACACTGACATTTACGATTGCCGCACTAATTAGTACAGCAGCAGTCGTTATTACGTTATTATTTGTTCGTGATCAGCCATCTGAATAAGCAAGTCAGACATCGCTTGAGCGGCATTCGATAAAGTACGGTCAGTGTGATGGACAATCCCAAGTTGTCTACTTAATTGCACACCTTTAACATTGATTGAACATAATCCGGAATGAATCATGGTTTCGGGTAAAACACTCCAACCCAAACCAATCTCAACCATCATACGAATGGTTTCCAGATAGTTTGTTGATAGTCGCACCTGCAATTTGATATCAGAAGGTTGTAACATTTCTTCAATCACTTCTCGGGTAAACGTGCCTCGTGCAGGTAATATCGCAGGGTGGTTTGCCAATGACTGTAATTGAATATTCGTCGCGGTTGCTAAAGGATGATCTTTACTCGTTACAATATGTAGAGGATCGTTCCAGAGCGGAATCAATGTAAGTGGATCGGTGTTGTCAGGTGGTAGGGTGACAATGCCTAATTCTAAATCACCATGTAGTACAGCCTTGCAAGCCTGTTCTGAATCAAGAAATTGCATATCCAGTTCAACATCCGGAAACGACTGATTATAGTTACGCAAAACAGGAGGTAACCGGTGTAGACCAATGTGATGACTGGTACCGATATGAAGTTGTCCAGCAACACTCGATGTCAGGTTACTGATCGCTCGTTGGCTATCTTGCACCTCATTAATAATACTCTGTGCTCGTGGTAATAAGGCACGACCGGCTTCGGTCAATTGTATTTGGCGACCAATACGGTCAAATAGGCGATTATTCAGCTCGGCTTCAAGTGAAGCGATTCGCTTGCTTACTGCAGGTTGGGTCAAATGCAGGGCATCGGCAGCGGCCGAAAAAGACGCATTTTCGGCGACGTTGATAAAGGCTTGTAAACCTGCGATATCCATAGGCCAATTATAGCCTTACGTATAACTATTTGGAATAGAAAAGATAATAAATATGAATTTGTTTTATGTATTTTGCAGGCGTAATCTAGCCCACCTAAATTAGGAGAATAGTAATGGCCGGACAAACACTTTATGACAAATTATGGGATAGCCATGTGGTACGCATCGATGATGACGGCACGGCGCTACTCTATATAGATCGTCACCTTGTCCATGAAGTGACCTCACCACAGGCCTTTGAAGGCTTGCGCACGGCAGGTCGTAGCCCGTGGCGCATCGATAGTATTGTCGCGACACCCGATCATAATGTACCGACAACTGACCGTAGTGCCGGGATCACCGATCCGATAGCACGCCTGCAGGTCGAAACCTTGGATCAAAACTGCGCGGAGTTTGGACTCACCGAATTTGGTGTGGACGATATCCGCCAAGGCATCGTGCATGTGATTGGGCCTGAACAAGGTGCGACCTTGCCGGGTATGACAGTGGTGTGTGGTGATTCACATACCTCAACGCATGGTGCCTTTGGTGCATTGGCGTTTGGCATTGGTACCTCTGAAGTTGAACATGTCATTGCGACACAATGTTTGGTGCAAAAGAAATCCAGGAATATGCTGGTCAGTGTCGACGGGGATGTTGGCGAAGGCGTAACGGCAAAAGATATTGTGTTACGTATTATTGGTGAAATTGGTACAGCCGGTGGTACAGGTTATGCGATAGAGTTTGGCGGTACAGCCATTCAAGCCTTATCGATTGAAGGACGCATGACAGTTTGCAATATGGCAATTGAAGCAGGCGCACGTGCCGGCATGGTTGCAGTGGATGAAACTACGATTGATTATGTACGTGGTCGACCTTACGCACCGAATGAAGATCAATGGCCAGAAGCAATCGCACAATGGAATACATTGCACAGTGATGCTGATGCGAAATTTGATACTGTAGTAAAAATTGATGCGGCGAGTATTCAACCGCAAGTGACGTGGGGAACCTCACCAGAAATGGTGATAGCCGTTGATGCAGTAATACCTGATCCCGCATCTGAAAAAGATGAAGTAAAAAGCGAAGGCATGCAACGCGCATTGGACTACATGGGTTTGACTGCGAATACACCGATTACAGAAGTGAGTGTTGATAAGGTGTTCATTGGTTCTTGTACTAATTCACGCATTGAAGATCTACGCGCAGCAGCGGATATTGCTAAAGGTCGCAAGGTAGCAGACAACATTATTCTCGCCTTGGTAGTTCCAGGCTCGGGTTTAGTGAAACAACAAGCCGAAGCAGAAGGCCTTGATAAAATATTTACGCAAGCGGGTTTCGAATGGCGCGAACCGGGTTGTTCTATGTGTCTTGCGATGAACGCCGATCGTCTTGAAGATGGCGAGCGTTGTGCATCAACATCAAACCGAAACTTTGAAGGACGACAAGGTCGTGGCGGGCGCACCCACTTGGTTGGACCTGCAATGGCAGCAGCGGCAGCCATAGCAGGACATTTTACTGATGTTAGAAATATGAAGCAGGGAGGATAGAATAATGGATGCATTTACAAAATTAGATGGAATTGTATTGCCATTGGATCGGGCCAATGTTGATACTGATGCAATTATCCCAAAACAATTTTTAAAATCAATTAAGCGTAGTGGATTTGGTGTAAACCTATTCGATGACTGGCGTTACCTCGATACAGGTGAGCCAGGTATGGATAACAGCGTGCGTCCAGTTAACGAAGAGTTTATTCTAAATAAACCTCGTTATAAAAACGCGCAGGTGCTATTAGCGCGGAAGAACTTCGGTTGTGGTTCATCACGTGAGCATGCGCCTTGGGCCTTATTGGATTACGGTTTTCGTGTTGTGATTGCGCCGAGCTATGCCGATATCTTTTTTAACAACTGTTTTAAGAATGGCATCTTACCGATTATTTTTGATGAAGCCGTGGTTGATGGTTTATTCAAAGAGGTTGTAGCCAGCGAAGGTTATCAGTTGAATGTGGATTTGGAAGCGCAAACGATAACAACACCTTCAGGTGAAACGATTGAATTTGAAGTGGATGCGTTTCGTAAGCATTGTTTAATAAATGGCCTAGATGATATTGGTTTAACCTTGCAGCACACAGATGATATTAAAGTCTATGAGCAAAGCCGAAAACAACAAGCGCCTTGGTTGTTTCGCTAAGCCATTCGATTAAAAGAACAGATTACACAGGATAGATATAATGAAAATTGCAATTTTACCGGGTGACGGAATTGGTATCGAGATTATGGCAGAGGCCGTAAAAATTATTGAATGTCTTAATGCTGATTTTGGTTTAAACGCTGAAATGGAAAATGGTCTTATTGGTGGAGCAGGTTACGATGCACATGGTCACCCGTTACCGGAACAAACACTGCAATTGGTGAAAGATGCCGATGCGGTAATGCTAGGTGCAGTGGGTGGTTATAAATGGGAATCACTTGATATTGCGGTACGTCCTGAGAAAGGTCTGCTCGGTTTGCGAAGTGAGCTGGGATTATTTTCAAATCTGCGACCAGCCATTCTGTATCCGCAACTTGCGAATGCTTCAACGCTGAAACCAGAAGTGGTTTCGGGTTTGGATATCATGATCGTGCGTGAATTAACCGGCGGTATTTATTTTGGTCAGCCACGTGGCATCCGGATATTAGAAGATGGTCAACGTCAAGGTTACAACACCTTAGTTTATTCTGAATCAGAAGTTGAACGCATTGGTCGCAATGCATTTGATATTGCAATGAAGCGTGATCGTCGTCTTTGTTCAGTAGATAAAGCCAATGTGCTTGAGGTGACTGAGATGTGGCGTGAAGTCATGAACGAAGTTGCAAAAGATTATCCAGACGTTGAATTGAGTCATATGTATGTTGATAACGCAGCGATGCAATTAGTTCGTGCGCCGAAACAATTTGACGTGATGGTAACGACCAATATGTTTGGTGACATCCTTTCTGATTGTGCGGCGATGTTAACGGGCTCAATTGGCATGTTGCCTTCCGCATCACTCGATGCAAATGGTAAAGGTATGTATGAACCTATTCATGGTTCAGCGCCAGATATTGCCGGACAAAATAAAGCGAATCCATTAGCAACCATTCTTTCTGTGGCGATGATGTTACGTTATACCTTTGATAACGCCGAAGCAGCGCAGCGAATTGAAGATGCAGTAGGTTCAGTGCTTGATCAAGGTTTGCGCACAGTTGATATTAGTTCAGAGGGTATGCAAGAAATTGGTACTGCCGAAATGGGCGATGCAGTTATTGCTGCGATGCATGCCGCTAAGTAGACAAAAGTTTAAAAAGTTTCAGGAGCAAAAGAAAATGCGTACAGGTTTAATTGGTTGGCGAGGTATGGTGGGTTCGGTTCTCATGCAACGCATGCGTGAGGAAAAAGATTTCGATTTAATCGAACCGGTATTTTTCACCACATCTCAAATAGGTCAAGTGGGTCCCAACGTAGGAACGGATGTTCCTCCGTTGAAAGATGCCAAGGATATTACTGAACTTTCTACAATGGAAGTAATCATTTCTTGTCAGGGAGGTGGTTATACCGAGGAAATTTATCCTAAGCTTCGCGCGTCTGGCTGGAAAGGATATTGGGTCGATGCGGCATCATCTCTGCGAATGGAAGATGAAAGTGTGATTGTGCTTGACCCAGTTAATATGGACGTCATTAAGGATTCCATAGCGAAGGGTGGTAAGACCTTTGTTGGTGGCAATTGTACTGTGAGTTTGATGTTGATGGCGATCGGTGGCCTGTTTAAACAAAACCTCGTTGACTGGATTACCCCAATGACTTATCAAGCCGCATCGGGCGCGGGCGCACAGAATATGCGCGAACTGATTAAGCAAATGGGTGCAATTCATGCTGACGTAAAGACCTTGGTTGATGATCCGGCTTCAGCGATTTTAGACATTGATCGCCAAGTAACTAATTTTATGCGTGGTGATAGTTATCCTGTTGATCAGTGGGGCGTGCCTTTAGCGGGCAGTTTGATCCCTTGGTTGGATTCACAGTTAGAAACTGGGCAAACTCGTGAAGAATGGAAGGCGCAAGTCGAAACCAATAAGATTCTCGGTACATCGGCAAATCCAACCCCAATCGATGGTATCTGTGTGCGAATTGGTGCAATGCGCTGCCATAGCCAAGCGATGACCATCAAGTTGAACAAAGACGTACCCCTAGATGAAATCGACAATATACTTGCTGAGGCGAATGATTGGGTCAAAGTGGTACCAAATGACCGTGAGATCAGCATGAAAGCACTGACTCCCGCTGCCGTAACCGGTACTTTAGATGTGCCAGTGGGGCGTTTACGTAAATTAACCATGGGAAATGACTATTTGTCGGCCTTTACCGTGGGTGATCAGCTATTATGGGGAGCAGCAGAGCCACTTCGGCGGATGTTACGTATCTTGCTAGAACAAAAATAACTAAAAATATCTTTTTAATACAATAGGATAGGATCGTTTTGTGCGATAACATTGATCGCTGGTTCGGAAGACATCCGGTCAGCGATTTTTTATTTTTGAGCTATTCTTTAATCTTCTTATTAGATTGAGATCTGGTCGATAGTTTTTCATCATGATATTTGTAAAATGCTAGCTATAATGTATAGTTACAAAGACTATATAAAGGCCATTCTAGTTATTGGTCGATAACCCTGTGATAATCAGGGACAGACTGGCACTGTGAGTCTCTTAGTGCGGTTAACAATTATAATGAATAGAGATGGAGTAGGGACGTTGCGCAAACTCAAAATATTTTTCATTACGGTGGTGTGCCTACTGGCCTCAAATATCGCTTTCACCTTAGGTGTTGGTGATATCAAAGTAAACTCAGGACTGAGTCAGCCATTAGATGCAGAAATTAAACTGTTTTCAGTTCGACCAGGTGAAGGCGAGAATATTCGCGTAACGCTTGCTACTTTAAAAGAATTTGATAAAGCAGGTATTGATCGTCCGCTTGGACTTTCTTTCCTTAAATTCAAAGTTATCGAAAAGGGTGATGGCAACGCTTATATTCATGTTTATTCAGAGCGCCCAATTCGTGAGCCATTTCTTGATTTTCTAGTCGATATTGATTGGCCAAGTGGTCGTCTATTACGTGAATATACTTTATTACTAGATCCACCTATTTTCACGCAAAATAAAGCGGCACCTGTTCAATCAGCAGTGGTAGCCGCACCTACTCGAATTATTCGTGAAGAGCCTGCACCGATAACTGTAGTTTCAACACCGTTATCTGTGCCGACTACACCGGTGGTTAGTAATAATGAAACGGGTTTGTTCCCACAAATTCAAATTGATGAAGAACCTGCACCAGCCTTTACACCTGGAGCATCTAAGGCAATTGCTATAGATGCACCTGCATTTTCTGGGGATAGTTATAAGGTCAAGAAAAGTGAAACACTTTGGTCTATAGCAAGAAGTGTTCGTCCTGATGATAGCATTAGCGTCTCACAAATGATGATCGCATTGCAGCAAGCAAATCCTGAAGCTTTTTCAAATAATAATATTAATGGCTTAAAGTCTGGTTTTGTTTTACGCATACCTGATCGTCCCGGTATTGAAGCTATTGCACACGATCAAGCATTAAGGAATTCACTACAGCAGAATGAGATTTGGCGCGCGGCACAAAATAATTTAAGTAGTGCAGTAACACCGAGTGGTACAACAGCATTAACAACAAATAAGAAAGCGACTGTTACACCAAAGCAAGAAGAAGCTTTAATAAAGTTGATTACACCAGATGCTAATGCGGGTACAGCAGAACAAGGTGGCGGAGCAGATACAGGTGCTTCATCTGAGAAGCTGGCACTTGCGGCTGAACAGTTGGCTTCAAAAGATAAAGAGAATAATGAGTTACAAGATCGTGTTAAATCCCTTGAAGATCAAATTGGTTCAATGGAGCGTTTGCTTGAACTGAAGGAAGATTCACTTTCTGAACTACAAAATAAATTAACTACTGATATACCTAAACCGGCAGTCGAAACAGCACCTGTAATTGAAGAAACGACTGAGCCAATGGTCGAAGAAACAGCAGAGCCTGTTGTTGCTGAAGAAAAACCAGCACCAGCACCGGTTGCGAAACCAACCGTAAAGGAAGAAGCTAAGGTTAATCCATATGCGCTGTCTGAAATACCAAAAGTAAAACCAGCGCCAACACCTAAATCAACAGAAACGAGTTTGTTTGATGACCCAAGCATTTTAGCGGCAATGATTGCCGTGTTGCTAGCGATACTGGTAATTGTTTGGTTGGTGATTAAACGTCGTCAGAACAATATGCAACAGTTCCCAGAAAGCATATTGTCGAGCAAGCCAGCAACAGTTAGTACAAGCAAGTCAAAAGATGAGACTAACTTGTTGAGCGACTTTGCCCCAAGTGCAATGGATGGCGCGATTGAGTCAGATGCAAGTGAAGTTGACCCATCGGCGGAAGCAGATGTTTACATTGCCTATGGTAAGCATCAGCAAGCGGAAGAATTATTGTTAGCATCAATTGAACATGAACCAGAGCGTCTTGATCTTAGATTGAAGCTAATGGAAGTATATCACGCTACAGGTAATGCAGATTCATTCTTAGCGCAGGCAAGTCATATGAATAGCGTAATGGACGATCAAAGCACAGCCTTGTGGGACAAAGCTGTTGTGATGGGTCGCGAATTATGTCCGGGTAATGACCTGTTCGGTAGCGATACAAATAATAACGAAGATGATTTCGCTGATTTAGAAGGGATTGCAGATCTTGATGATGATTTAGATTTAAACCTTGATATGGATGAAACGCTCACAATTGATGAGCCAGAAGATATCTCAAAAGAAACATCTGATGATGAACTGTCATTAGATTTGGACATGGATTTAGAATCTTTAGATACGAGTGATAATGCTGACGATGGTCTATCACTTGATATGAGTGATTTAACTCTAGAGATGGAAGAAGATGTTAAGCCTGAAGTGGCGGCAGAACCAGAGGTAGTTGCAGAGCCTGAAGCTGCAATGGATCTTGGTGATCTAACTCTTGAAATTGAAGATGACACAGCCGACTCATCAACTGAAGAAGCTAGTTTTGATCCTGGTGATGAAATTGAGCTTGATGTGGATGAGATGCTTGGCGATGCTGATGCCGCTGAAGATGATGGCATTTTGGGTATGGACGAGGTTGCAACTAAATTGGATCTTGCCAAAGCATATATTGATATGGGTGATCCCGATGGTGCACGCGCAATTCTTGATGAAGTGTTGACCGAAGGTAATGATGATCAACAGTCAGAAGCGAAGGGACTGATTGATCAGTTGTAAGTATGTCCGCTTTACTATGCAACCGGCACATTGATGCCGGTTGTTTGCGTTTTATAGCTATGCATCCTTTTATAAAAATTCTCTGTTTGTTAGCAACAACTATTTTATTGATATCCGCAAGTCCTATGCGGACATTTGTCATTGTAATTGTTTTAAGTCTACTTTTATTTTTCATGGGTCTGAAATATTTTCAGGCTAGCTGGAAAATGTGTAAGCGAATGAAATGGTTTTGGTTATCATTACTGATTTTATACGGTTGGTTTATTCCTGGCACGCCAGTTTTTATATTTGAATACATATCTTTAGAATATATTCCAAGCATCGAAGGTTTGAGTGCCGGTGGATTGAGAGCGATTGCTTTATTGAGTATTGTTAGTGCGGTGGTATTAGTGATGAAATCAACTTCACAAGAAGAACTGATTGTTTCTATTATGTGGTTAATTTCTCCATTACGTTTATTTAAGATTGAAACAGCACAATTTGCAGCGCGGTTAGTATTAACCTTGGATACGGTAACAAATACAGAAAATAGTATTAAAGCGGCGTTAGATAAGACGAATAAGCAAGTACCGATCTTTCAACGAGGCATAGATTCAATGGCAACATTATTGGCAAACATAGAGACACAAGCGATTAAACATTCAGATACGAAAATTGTATTACCGAAGTTAGATGCACCTGAATTGTACCAGTGGTTGATTCCCTTGATACTCATTATTGGTTTACAAGGCTTGTGATGAAAATAGCACTAGGCATTGAATATGATGGTTCTGCATATAATGGCTGGCAGAGTCAAAAGCATGGCCATGGTGTGCAAGAAGAAGTTGAAAAAGCGCTTTCAATGGTTGCTGATCACGATATAAAAGTAATTTGTGCAGGACGTACTGATACAGGGGTGCATGCATTAGCACAAGTGGTGCACTTTGAAACAACAGCAGAACGAAGTGAACGATCCTGGGTATTGGGTGCCAATGCTAATCTGCCAAAAGATATTTCTGTGCATTGGGCTAAACCGGTGCAAGAAGACTTTCATGCTCGGTTTTCAGCACTAAGTCGTCGTTATCAATACATTATTCTTAATCAATTTTCACGGCCAGCCGTGCTTTCAAAAAAAGTCACTTGGCAAGGTTTGAAGCTTGATGAGGCATTGATGGCACAAGCAGCTGAAGCATTAGTCGGTGAGCATGATTTTAGTTCATACCGAGCGGTCGCATGCCAGGCAAATAGCCCAGTGCGAACAATTCAGCACTTGCGTGTTACGCGCAGGGGAAGCTTTATTTGTATCGACATACAAGCCAATGCCTTTTTACATCATATGGTGAGAAATATCGCTGGCGTATTAATGAGTATTGGTTCAGGTGAGCAGAAGGTAGATTGGGCAAAACAAGTATTGGAATTCCGTGATAGAAAGTTAGGCGGTGTAACGGCAGCTCCGGATGGATTGTATTTTATGCACGTTGAATATCCAGATGAATTTGTCGTTCCTGAGATAGCAGGGAATGGATTGGCTATGCCGTTCTAATCTAAACGCTATCTAATTTGGTTTGCAGTCTTTACATTCGAGTTGGTTACCTAGGTGTTTATCTCGTTCGCATTGTTCAATGACCCAAGGTCTGTTTTGCCATGGAGGGTCGTGTCGAACATGTTGTGTGTGTCCGCATTCAAGATCGGCAACCCAGTCATTCACTTCATCTCGGTGAAAACCAATAATGCTTCTTAAAGCCATGATTTGGGTTATGTTAGCCTTTTTTTGCGAATTGATTGTAGCCGGTGAACAGTGGTTCTTTCCTCTCAAATTGTACTGCAGGTTGGCGGCGTTCGTTAAAACGGCGTTCGATATTATTCCATAATAATTCACGCCAATTTAAGGAGCGACGATCATTATTTCCTGCACGATATTCATATTCACGTAGTGATATTGGTTTGCCATTAAGTTTCTTGCCGTGAAGTTTTTTGATTGCTTTTAACGCGAGTTTCTCGGGCTCAATATCGACTTGTGCACAGAAATAAGTTGAATGATCAAATTTAAGTTTGCGTAATGAGAAAGTGGCGTTTTTGGCGTAGCTGCCAAAAAATTTACGCAGTTCTACTTCCCTAATGTCAGCGGCGATATTGCTGATGAAAATTTCCATTTTCGCACCCCCATGTCAAGTGTACTTTTAGCATACCCCTAGACTAAGAATATGAAAAGTATTTTTTAAATTATTCAGACTCCAGTTTTGCCTTGTGTGCAGGGACTATATTACAGGTTTCAGATTCATCATCGTAGCAAATTACGATTTTTTCATCGCTAAGTTGTTGATGTACTTGTGCAACCATTGTTTCACGGCTTACTGCTAACTCACCGTAATCGGTGCCTTCTCGATCGATGAATTCTTCAATTAGTGCAGTTAGAGTGGTTGCTTGTAATTCTTGGTAAGGGATAAGCATATTGTTCATGATATGCCGGATGCTACTAATAATACAATGAGGAATTTGTGTGTCACAAAATATTCATATATTTGTCACTGTAGCGTCACTGAAAATATTGAGACTGCTCAACATGCAATATTGCATAACAGTCGGAGCAGGTAGATGAATCTATATATCAAAGAAATGACGGATAATTCGGCATTATTAATGAGCGATCATGGTAATGTGATAGCGACATTTAGTAGTGTTGATGATGCCATTCAAGAATGTTCAGACTGGATACAGTCAAATGATTTTATTTCAGATCATATGGAATGTTATTTCGCCGATTAATCCGGCGGAGTGATTGTTTTTATTCTAGGATAAGGTTGCGTCCACCAAGCAAAAATACCCATGCCATGACAGTGAGCCAGTGCATGACTATCGGAACCCATAGTGAGCGTGAAAAAATATAGCCGAGACTGCAGACCATACCAAGTACAAAAACGATAACAAGAAACCAAGGATCAAGAAAAAATCTTTGTGCAGAGGGGTTAATGGTGAGGGCATTGAGAGGATGCCATATTATAAATAGCCCTGTGCTAAGCAAGCCATAAAATACGATGGGTTTGATGCCCTTGCTGGCTGTATTATTAGGTATTAATAATCCCCTAAAGATTATCTCTTCAAACATCGATGGAAACAGAAAGAGTGCAAAAGGTAGAATGTACACAAGCGTCGAGTCGATTACTTCGTAATTGAGAAGCCCCGTGGTTAACCCTATTGTTAATGCAATGACTGCGAATATTGTGAATAATCCAGTATTAAGTATGAGTTTATGCCGTGGGGCCGTTTTTAGGCCGGTGATGAGGTTTTTTCGTAGGTATTGAATCATCATTTATGTCCACAATTTTTTCTTAAGTATAACGTTTTATCCTTGTATATCTAAAGATTGTGTCTTCGGCTAAAATGAGCGGACCATGATGAAAACACGGACAAAAATCTGCGGGATTACCCGTCCGGAAGATGCTCGCGCCGCAGCTGCGGCGGGAGTAGACGCGATTGGGCTGGTGTTTTACCCTAAATCGCCTCGCGCAGTAACTATCGAGCAGGCACAGGCTATTTGTGCCGTATTACCCCCGTTTATTACGGTTGTCGCATTATTCGTGGATGCAGAGCATTTTGAAATAGAAGATATTTTGGCTGCTGTACCGGTCGATTTACTGCAATTTCATGGTTCAGAGACGCCCTCACAGTGTAATGTCTATGCTACTCCCTATATAAAGGCTATCCGTATGCGTGATGATGCCGATTTAATTGAGGCAGTAAGGCAATATGATTCTGCCAGAGGCCTATTGGTGGATACATTTGATCCGAATGAGGCGGGCGGAACAGGTGAAATTTTTGACTGGGATCGCGTGCCAGATGGCCTCGATACGCCTATAATCCTCGCCGGTGGCCTAGAACCAGGTAATGTTGGCGCCGCCATCCAGAAACTTAGTCCTTATGCGGTCGATGTCAGTAGTGGCGTTGAACACAGAAAGGGTATTAAAGATGCCGATAAGATTCAGGCATTTATGAAAGCGGTATGGTCCGCGTAATTACGAGTTAATTAAAAAGATGAGTGAACAACAAGCCTTTACTGATTACATGAACATGCCCGATGAAAGCGGGCATTTTGGCCCCTATGGCGGCCGTTTCGTTTCGGAAACATTAATGGCTGCGATTGAGGAATTGACCGAGGCCTATGAAAGTGCAATTAAGGATCCAGAATTTTTAGCAGAATTTGATTATGACTTACAACATTATGTTGGACGTCCCTCGCCTTTGTACCATGCGAAGAGCTGGTCTGAAAAATTAGGTGGCGCGCAAATATATTTAAAGCGTGAAGATCTTAATCATACGGGCGCGCATAAGATTAACAATACCATTGGCCAGGCACTGCTCGCCAAACGTCTGGGTAAGAAACGTATTATTGCTGAAACGGGTGCAGGCCAACATGGCGTGGCAACGGCAACTGTTGCAGCACGTTTTGGAATGGAATGTATTGTTTACATGGGTGCCGAAGACATTGAGCGTCAGGCGCTTAATGTTTATCGCATGAAATTGCTTGGCGCAAAAGTAGTGCCGGTTACCTCTGGCTCGGCAACATTAAAAGATGCGCTAAACGAAGCAATGCGTGACTGGGTGACCAATGTCGATACGACCTTTTATATTATTGGTACTGTTGCGGGTCCACATCCATACCCTGCAATGGTGCGTGACTTTCAGGCAGTGATTGGCCGTGAAGCACGTGAGCAAATTCAACAACAAGCGGGGCGATTACCTGATGCCTTGGTTGCTTGTGTGGGTGGTGGTTCTAATGCGATCGGTTTGTTCTACCCGTTCTTAAATGATACTGATGTAAAAATTTATGGTGTTGAAGCAGCTGGAGATGGAATTAAAACAGGTCATCATGCCGCGCCATTATGTGCAGGTAAACCAGGTGTATTGCATGGCAATCGTACTTATTTAATGGAAGATCCAAATGGCCAGATCATCGAAACACATTCGATCTCGGCTGGTTTAGATTATCCCGGTGTAGGCCCTGAGCATGCATGGTTAAAAGACGTTGGTCGTGCCGAGTATGTTGCAATTGATGACAAAGAAGCGTTGGCAGGTTTTCATGATCTTTCTCGTATTGAAGGCATTTTACCTGCACTCGAATCAAGTCATGCCTTAGCTTATGCCACCAAGCTGGCACCGACTATGAGCAAAGACAAAATTATTATTGTTAACTTGTCTGGCCGCGGCGATAAAGATATTCATACTGTTGCGGAAAGTGAAGGGATTAAATTATAGTTATGAGTCGTATTGAGAAAAAATTTGCGTCTTTGCGCGCAACAGGACGTAAGGCATTAATACCTTATGTTACAGCAGGTGATCCGGTTGCTTCTGTTACCGTGCCACTGATGCATGACATGGTGAAGGCCGGTGTAGACATTATTGAACTCGGTGTGCCTTTTTCAGATCCAATGGCCGATGGGCCTGTTATTCAAAAAGCCAGTGAACGGGCATTAGTAAACAGCATTAGTTTGCACGATGTTTTTGCAATGGTGAAAGAATTTCGTGAAGTTGATCCTGAAACACCTGTAGTGTTGATGGGATATTTAAATCCGATTGAAGTCATGGGTTATGACCGTTTCGCTGAGCAAGCAAACGAAGCCGGTGTGGATGGAGTTTTGACCGTCGATTTACCTCCGGAAGAGGCTAGTGAATTTGTTGCTGAATTAGCTAAATACGATCTTGACCCTATTTTCCTGATTGCTCCAACCACCACAGAAGCACGCATTGAAAAACTTTGCACGGCGGCCAGAGGATTTGTTTATTACGTCTCGGTGAAGGGCGTCACGGGTGCGGCAACCCTTGATACCAATGCGGTTGTAGATAAAATGATGGCCATTCGCAAGCACACGGATCTACCTGTTGGGGTTGGTTTTGGCATCAAAGATGCCGAATCGGCTGTAAATATAGGTGCAGTTGCCGATGCTATCGTCGTTGGTAGTGTATTGGTGAGTCAAGCAGATATTCATCAAAATGCACCGGATGAAATTTCTCCCGCGATATGTGCGATATTAGCAGATATTCGCCAAGCACTTGATAAATAGGCAGTATCGATTGCAGGCACAGGCCAGAAACTGCGCTATAATTACACACAGTTAGAAAACACTTTAAGAAAGCAATAAATATTATGAGCTGGTTTGAAAAATTACTTCCTTCGAAAATACGAACTAATAGTGCGAAAGGTAAAAGTGTGCCCGAAGGGCTATGGACGAAATGTACGGCCTGTAATGCTGTTCTCTACCGTGCGGAACTTGAGCGAAATGTAGATGTATGCCCAAAGTGTGATCATCACATGCGAATTGGTGCACGGCGCCGTTTAGAGGCTTTTCTTGATGATGAGCCTCGTGTGGAGTTGGGTGCTGAATTGAAGCCAGTTGATATTCTTAAGTTTAAGGACAGTAAAAAATATAAAGATCGCATTAGTATTGCCCAAAAAAACAGCGGTGAAGATGATGCGCTGATTGTGATGAGCGGTTGTGTAAATGGTATTGCTTTAGTCGCCTGCGCATTTGAATTTAAATTTATGGGCGGTTCAATGGGTTCTGTTGTTGGTGAACGTTTTCGTCGCGCCGCAGAATATTGTATAACCGAAGAAATTCCCCTAGTGTGTTTTTCAGCCAGTGGTGGCGCGCGTATGCAAGAGGCATTGTTCTCTTTAATGCAAATGGCCAAGACCAGCGCAGCGCTGGCGCGCTTATCGCGCCGAGGCATTCCTTTTATTTCGGTGATGACAGATCCAACGATGGGTGGCGTTTCAGCAAGTCTGGCAATGTTAGGCGATATCAATATTGCTGAACCAAATGCGTTAATTGGTTTTGCTGGACCACGTGTTATTGAACAGACAGTGCGCGAAACATTACCAGAAGGTTTTCAACGTAGTGAATTCCTATTGGAGCATGGCGTCGTTGATATGATTGTTAGACGTGGTGATATGCGTAATCGCGTTAGTCAATTACTGTCTATTTTAACCCGACAACCTGCACCACAGATTGATGATGCAGAAATGGCGGATGTTGAAACTGCTTAATAGTTTGAAATGAGAACACACGTCACATTACAAAAAAACGGATGTGATTCGAATAAATCATTACAAGAATGGCTCGATTGGCTGGAGACACTCCATCCACAAGAAATTGAGTTAGGGCTTGATCGAATCCGCGAAGTTTTCAAAAAACAATCTTTAGCCCCTCTTGCTCGAAAAGTTATTGTTGTTGCTGGGACCAATGGTAAAGGCTCCACGATTGCTTTACTTGAAACCATGTTATTGAGCGCTGGCTACAGTGTTGGCAGTTATACCTCTCCACATCTAAATTACTATAATGAGCGTGTACGTATTGGCGGCATTGATGTGTCTGATGATCGTCTTTGTGGCGCGTTTAGTCGAGTTGAATGTGCGCGTGGTGAAACGTCATTAAGTTATTTTGAGTTTGGTACTTTAGCAGCGTTTGATCTTTTTTCTCGACACAAGTTAGATATTGTTTTGCTGGAAGTAGGGTTGGGTGGTCGTTTGGATGCGGTGAATATTATTGATGCCGACATTTCGGTGATTACCAATATTGGCATTGATCATGAAGAGTGGCTTGGCTCGGATCGAGAAACGATTGGTTTTGAGAAAGCGGGCGTAATGCGTGAGCAACGGGTCACCATTTATGGTGAGCGTGATGTGCCTCAATCTATTCGTAATATGGCGCGGGAGCAAAATGTGCTACTGCATGTTTTGGGTGAAGAGTTTGATTTTCAACGTGAAGCGGAAACGTGGCAATGGACCTCCAGTGATGGCGTGTTGATTGATTCATTACCCCCACCAGGCTTAGTGGGTGAGTGCCAATTCAACAATGCAGCGGTGGCGATTGCTGTGGTACAACAATTAGTAGATTTTCCTGTTGATGCTTTCGATATTATTGAAGGTCTGGAAACAGTGATGTGTCGGGGACGCTACGAGGTAACTGAAGATAACTCGCGATGTATCTTTGATGTAGCACATAATCCAGCCAGTGTGGCAGCGCTGGTCAGGACACTCATTGCTCAACCCATAAAGGGCCAAACTTACATTGTATTTGGTGTCATGGCAGATAAAGATATTGCAGTCATGGTGGCAGCGCTCGTGGATGTAGCGGATAAATGGTATTTAGCCGCGCCAGAAATCCCTCGGGCTGCGGAACCTGCGGCGGTTGAAGCAGTCTGTATTAATAGTGGTATTAAAATTGATGCGTTGCAGCAATTTGCATCAGTCAGTGATGCCACAGAACAGGCTCTGCGTGATTGCGCTGAAAATGATAGGGTAATCGTATGTGGTTCATTTTATACTGTGGCGGAAGCAATGCGCCAACAGCTATACTAATGATGATTTGTGCAGGATTAGAATAATGGAAGAAACCAATTTAAAAGTTCGGCTGGTCGGTGCGATAGTGCTGGTCTCAATGGCGGTGATTTTCATCCCAATGATACTGGATGGCCGTGAAATTGCCGGTACGCCTGTGGGTGAGAGTAATATCCCCCCGAAGCCTGAAAATGGTTTTATTTCCAAAGTGATCCCGTTAACACCTACACTCGAGGTTAAACCGGTAGCGACAGAGAAACTTGTGATAAAGAAGGGTTTATCAGCTCAACCCACCAAGACGCTTGAAACGCAAGCCAAGCCGAAGCCAGAACCTAAAATACAAGCTAAACCCCAATCTAAGCCCCAGTCCGCACCAATTAAGACTGCCAAGCCTGAGGCGAAAAAGAAGAGTACACCACGTGAAGGGTTAAGCGCATGGGCAGTACAGATAGGTAGCTTTGACTCAAAGAAGAATGCCTATGCTTTACAGGATAAGCTGCGTAAGAAGGGTTTTGCCGCTTTTGTCGAGACTATTTATACGAAAGATACACCGAGTTTTCGAGTTCGTGTTGGCCCAGAGTTAAAACGGGAATTAGCAGAAAGATTGCGTAAGAAATTGACGAGTATCCATAAAGGACGCACTTTTATTGTTAAACATCCATCTTAATCGGGTGTGATAAATAGAAATTTATTCGTGATCTTTGCTTCATCTGACACGGCCGCTCTGTTAGGATCTGCGCAACAGCAACAATGTTTCTAGGGGTGTCTGGCAGAATGTTTAGCTTGATAGCAGACTAATGATGGTCTGGGTAGATTACGCCATTATTATCATTATCGCGCTGTCTGCGCTGATTAGCGTTTTACGAGGGTTTGTTAAAGAAGCCCTGTCGCTAGCGGCATGGATACTTGCCTTCTGGGTTGCCTTTACCTTCCATCAAAATCTGGCAACGACCTTGGCTGATTACATTAATACCCCTTCATTAAGATTGATTAGTGCATTTGCGCTGTTATTTGTTGTTACGCTCATTATTGCCGCGTTGGTGAATAACCTTGTTAGTCAAATAGTTAAGAAAACGGGCTTAACGGGCACGGACAGAATGCTGGGTGTGGTGTTTGGTATCGCGCGCGGCATGGTTATTGTGGCTATACTGGTACTCATGGCAGGACTGACACAATTACCGGCAGATCCATGGTGGCACGATTCAATTTTTATAAAGCATTTTCAAGAAGCAGCGATTTGGCTAAAAACATTCTTGCCAGAAGATATCGCTACTAATTTCAAATACGGTTGAGGCTGAAATAATGTGTGGGATTATCGGTGTTGTAGGGCGTAGTCCGGTTAATCAAACCTTATATGATGGTTTGACCGTATTACAGCATCGCGGTCAGGATGCCGCGGGGATCATTACTTGTGACAATGGAAGATTGCACTTGCGTAAGAGTAATGGCTTGGTAAGGGATGTTTTCCATACTCGGCATATGCTCGAATTGCCGGGTAATATGGGTATTGGCCATGTCCGTTATCCAACTGCAGGCTGTGCATCGTCAGCGGAAGCACAACCTTTTTATGTGAATTCTCCGTTTGGTATTAGCCTTGCTCATAACGGTAACCTAACCAATGCGGATGAGTTGAAAAAAGAATTGTTCCGTGAAGATCTTCGTCATATCAACACAGAATCTGATTCAGAAGTATTATTAAATATTTTTGCCCATGAGCTTCAGGTGTTGCGTAAATTACGAATTGATGAGAATGATATTTTTGCTGCTGTCGCAAGAGTTCACCAGCGTGTCAGAGGTGGTTATGCAGTTGTTGCGATGATTACTGACTATGGAATTGTTGCATTTCGTGACCCGAACGGGATTCGTCCATTGGTATTTGGTAGTCGCCAAACAGAGAACGGTTCAGAAAGTATGGTGGCCTCAGAAAGTGTTGCGATTGATGCCTTAGGCTTTGATTTGATTCGTGATGTAGAACCAGGTGAAGCGGTATTTATTGATCTGAAGGGTGAGCTGCATATGCATCAGTGTGCGCGTAAACCTGAACCTGCACCGTGTATTTTTGAACATGTTTATTTTGCGCGTCCTGATTCGATTATGGATGGCGTGTCAGTTTATAAAGCGCGTTTGCGTA
>Ga0316205_10000650_pt1 | contig 57863 bp, 59 predicted proteins | sample 3monthpyrite_MG_FD_204941 | JGI IMG/M metagenome (GOLD analysis project Ga0316205, IMG submission 204941) | Microbial mat bacterial communities from mineral coupon in-situ incubated in ocean water Damariscotta River, Maine, United States -... | ecosystem: Environmental > Aquatic > Marine >...
TCCTGGCCCGCTGCCCTATGCTCTGGCCGACTACAACGCCGTCCACAACCTGGACCTGGACAGCCATGCCAGCGCCGAGGCGCAGGTGGCCGCGGTGGCCGATGACATCGCCTATAACAACCACGATCTGCATGACGGGCTGCGCGCCGCGCTGTTTGACGAGGCGGAGGTTGCGACCCTGCCGATCCTGCGCGACTGCTATGCCGAGGTGGATGCCGCGCATCCCGGGCTGGACCGGGTCCGGCGTCGGCACGAGGCGCTGCGCCGCGTCTTTGGCCTGATGGTCAGCGACGTGATCGGGACGTCGCGGGGCCTGCTGGAGGCGTCGGGCGCGCAAAGTGCGGCGGACGTGCGGCATCTGGGGTATCCGGTGATCCGGTTTTCCGACGGGTTGTGGCGGGATTTGCAGGTGATCCGGGCGTTTCTCTTTGCCCGGATGTACCGGTCCGAACCGGTCAACCAGATGCGCGAGGCGGTGATGCAGGTGGTCGATGACCTCTTTCCGTTCTACATGCAGCGGCCCGAGCATCTGCCGCAGCAATGGCAGAGCGATCTGGCGGGCGCGGGCGGTGATCAAACGGCGCTGGCGCGGCTGGTGAGCGACTACATCTCGGGCATGACCGACCGGTTCGCGCTGCAGCAGCATGGCCGGTTCTTTGACACAACGCCGGGAGGTGCGCGCGCATGGCTGTAGAGGCGGCAACGGACGGGGCCCAAATGCAGGCATTGGCCCCGGTGATGGCATTTGCCCTGGTGGGCGCGCTGGGCGTGGGGTCGCAATGGCTGGCCTGGCGGCTCAGGATGCCGGCGATCGTGTTGATGCTGGTCGCCGGGCTGATCGTGGGACCGGGTCTGGGCCTGTTCGATCCGGCCCGTGACATCGGGCCGCTGATGGGGCCGATGATCTCGGTTGCGGTGGCGATCATCCTCTTTGAGGGCGGTCTGACCCTGAACCTGCATTCGCTGCGGGGGGCAGCCGAAGGTGTGAAGCGGCTGGTTTTCATTGGCGCGCCGCTGGGCTGGATCCTGTCGACGGGCGCGCTGTACTATGTGGCCGGGCTGAGCTGGCAGGCGTCGGTGGTCTTTGGCGGGATCATGATCGTCACCGGCCCCACGGTGATTGCGCCGCTGCTCAGGCAGGCACGGCTGCCCAAACGGCCCGCGCAGCTGCTCCACTGGGAGGCAATCGTCAACGACCCAATAGGGGCGCTGGCCGCCGTGCTGGCCTTTCAGATGGTGCTGGTTCTGGGCCCGGCCGAGACGCTGGGGGATGCGGTCTGGGCGATGGCCACGGGCGTGGCGGTGGCGGTGGCGCTGGGTATCGCCGGCGGATGGGGCATTGCCACGGCCTTTCGGCGCGAGGCGGTGCCGGAATACATGAAGGTGCCGGTGCTCTTTGCCGCGATGCTGGGCGTTTTCGCGGTCTCGGACAACGTGCTGCATGAAAGCGGGCTGCTGGCTGTCACCATCATGGGGCTGTGGATCGCCAATGCGGAGCTGCCCAGCTATGATGAGATGCGCCGGTTCAAGGAACATGCGACGGTGCTGCTGGTCTCGGGCGTGTTCATCCTGCTGGCCGCCTCGATGAGCCGCGAGACGCTGATGGCGCTGGACTGGCGGGCATTGGCCTTCGTGCTGGCTGTGATGTTCGTGGTGCGGCCCGCGACGGTGCTGGTCTCGCTGATCGGCACGCGGCTGCCATGGAACGAACGGCTGCTGGTGGGTCTCACTGGCCCGCGCGGCGTGGTGCTGGTGGCGGTTGCGGGGCTGTTTGCCGAGCGGCTGGTGGCCAGCGGCGTGCAGGATGCCGCCCGGCTGGCCCCGCTGGCCTTTGCGCTGGTCGCCGCGACGGTGATCCTGAACGGGTTCACGATGGTGCCGCTGGCGCGGCTTCTGGGGCTGAGCAGCGCCCAGGTGCCGGGGGTGATCCTGGCCGGCGGATCGCGCTTTGCCGCGGGGTTTGCCGAGGCGCTCAAGGCCCATGATGTGCCGGTGCTGCTGGCCGATCCGAACCGGGCGCGGCTGCGCAGTGCGCGCGAGGCGGGGCTGCCGATCTTCGTGGGCAGCCTGCTGTCCGAGGCCGCCGAGCACAGCGTCGAGTTCATCAGCTTTGGCCGGATCGTGGCGGTGAGCGACAATGATGCGTTCAACACGCTGGTCACCACGGATCTCGCGCCGGAATTCGGCCGCGAGAATGTCTTTCAGCTCAAACCCGCCAAGCAGGAACATCGCCGCCATGCCCTGCCGGTGACGCTGGGCGGGCGAACGATCTGCGGCGGGCTGAGCTATCTCGAGATCGGCGGCAGGATGAACGACGGATGGCGGGTGATCAGCCATGAATGGCGCGGCGAGAGCCTTGAGGCCTGGGTCGAGCTCAACCCGGACGCCGTTCCGCTGGCCGAGCTGCGCCCGGGGCGGAGCTTGCGGCTGTTCGAGGAAGGTGCGGAGCCGGGGGCGCAGGAGGGCTGGCATCTGATCGCCTTTGCCCCACCTGCCGATTGACGCGGGCCGCGTGGATGCTAAACCCGTGCGCAACCAGATGGGGCACGAGACCATGAACCTTTTCACCGAAATCCGCGCCAGCGTGATCGCCGTCATCGAGGCGATGATGGACGAGGATGGGCTGCCCGCGGGGCTGAGCACGGCGCAAGTCACGGTCGAACCGCCGCGCGACGCGGCTCATGGCGACATGGCGACGAATGCGGCGATGGTGCTGGCCAAGCCTGCGGGGCTGAAGCCGCGCGACATTGCCGAGGCGCTGGCCGCGCGGCTGGCGGACGATCCGCGCATCAAAAGCGCCGAGGTGGCGGGGCCGGGATTTTTGAATCTGCGGCTGGCCGTGGGGGAATGGCACGGCGTCGTGAAGGCCGTCCTGGCCGCCGGGACGGATTTCGGCCGGTCGGCCATCGGGCAGGGCGCGCGCGTCAACGTGGAATATGTCAGCGCCAACCCCACCGGCCCGTTGCATGTGGGCCACACGCGCGGCGCGGTCTTTGGCGACGCGCTGGCGTCCCTGCTGGATTTCACCGGGCATGACGTGACGCGGGAGTATTACATCAACGATGGTGGCGCGCAGGTCGACGTGCTGGCGCGGTCCGTGTACCTGCGGTATCTCGAAGCGCACGGGCAGGAGGTGGCGTTCGAGGACGGCACCTATCCGGGCGATTACCTGGTCGATGTGGGCGAGGCGCTCAAGGACAAGGTGGGCGACGCCTATGTGGGCCAGCCCGAGGATGTGTGGCTGGCGCAGGTGCGCGATTTCGCGACCGAGGCGATGATGGGGCTGATCCGCGCGGACCTCAAGGCGCTGGGCGTCGAGATGGACGTGTTCTACAGCGAGAAATCGCTCTATGGCACGGGCCGGATCGAGGCCGCGCTGGAGGCGCTCGAGGCCAGGGGGCTGATCTACGAGGGCGTGCTGGAGCCGCCCAAGGGCAAGACACCCGAGGATTGGGAGCCGCGCAAGCAGACGCTGTTCAAATCCACCGAGCATGGCGATGACGTGGACCGGCCGGTGAAGAAATCCGACGGGGCCTGGACCTATTTCGCACCAGACATCGCGTATCATTATGACAAGGTTTCCAGAGGGTTCGACGCGCTTATTGATGTGTTTGGCGCGGATCATGGCGGCTATGTGAAACGCATGAAGGCGGCTGTGTCGGCGCTGTCGGACGGCAAGGTGTCGCTGGACATCAAGCTTACCCAGCTGGTGAAGCTCTACAAGAACGGCGAGCCCTTCAAGATGTCCAAGCGCGCGGGCACTTTCGTGACGCTGCGCGACGTGGTGGACATGGTGGGCGCGGATGTGACGCGGTTTCATATGCTCACGCGCAAGAACGATGCGCCGCTGGATTTCGACTTTGACAAGGTGGTCGAGCAGTCCAAGGAAAACCCGGTCTTTTACGTTCAGTACGCCCATGCGCGGGTGGCCTCGGTCATGCGCAAGGCGCGTGAGGCGGGGATCGATGTGGGGGACGCGGCGCTGGCGGCGGCGGACCTGTCGGGGATCATCCATGACGCCGAGCTGTCCCTCGCGCGGAAGATCGCCGAATGGCCGCGCCTGGTCGAGATTGCGGGCCGTACCAACGAGCCACATCGCGTGGCCTTCTATCTCTATGATCTGGCAAGCGAATTGCACGCGCTGTGGAACCGCGGTCATGACGAGCCGGGCCTGAGGTTCCTGCAGGAGGGTAACACGGCCACAACACAAGCAAAAATCGCCCTCGCGCGGGCCACGGCCGTTGTCATTTCCGCAGGCCTTGGTATTCTTGGCGTCACACCGGCCGACGAGATGCGCTGAGCAGCGTGCACCGACCGTGCCGGGCAACGAGGCGGAAAAGGACCCGGCGGCGATGTATCGCTGGTGTCGCATGAGGCGAGAAATGGCACAGATGCAGGCGACGCGACCGATGGGCGCGTCTGGCGGATACCAGCAGAATGATCCTGAACATGTCAGCGCGGTGACGAAGGCCACTTACCTTCTGGGGGCCCTGATGTCCCTTGCGCTGGTCATCGGCATGGTGGTCTGGGGGGTCCAGACCCTGACCCGCGATGTGAGCGGCATCCCGGTGGTCCGGGCCGCAAAAGGTCCGGTGCGGGTGCAGCCCGAGGACCCGGGCGGCGCGAAAGTCCGAAATCAGGGGTTTGCCGTGAACGACGTGGCCGCGGACGGCACCGCCGCGGCCCCGGCGGATACGCTGATCCTGGCACCCGAGCCGCTGGACCTGAGCTTCGAGACGGTGCCGGTCGAGGCCGAGGCCGAAAGGGCCGCTCCGCAAACGGTCGAGAGCGAAGAGGACATGATGGCGCTGGCCGAGAGCATTGCCGCGGATATCGAGCCGCTTGAGCAGGTGCAGCCTGCGGCGATGGAGGCCCCGAGCGCGACGGTGACGGGGGGGCTGGGCAAGTCCCTGCGCCCGAAACTGCGGCCGGGCCTGGCCGCGGCTGTGGAGCCGTCGACTCCTCCGGTCGAGCTGGCCAGCGGCGCGGTGCGCGACGTGGATGCGGCGACGATTCCGGTGGGCACACGCCTGGCCCAGCTGGGCGCGTTCAAGACCGAAGAGATCGCGCGCAAGGAATGGACGCGGCTCGAGGTCAAGTTCGGCGATTACCTGGAAGGCAAGGAGCGGGTGATCCAGAAAGCCGAGAGCGGCGGGCGGACCTTCTATCGGTTGCGCGCCATGGGCTTTGCCGATCTGGGCGATGCGCGGCGTTTCTGTTCGGCCCTGGTCGCAGAACGGGCCGAGTGCATTCCGGTCGTGACGCGGTGAGCCGCTTCGGGGCAACCATCCTTGATGCAAGCGGCCCCCGGTTAACCCACGAGGAAAAGGCGTTTTTCCGCGAGGCGGACCCGTTCGGCTTCATCCTTTTCGCCCGCAATGTCGAACACCCCGATCAGGTCCGTGCCCTCTGTGCCGAGATGCGCGAGGCGGTGGGGCGCGAGGCGGTGATCACCATCGACCAGGAGGGCGGGCGCGTGCAGCGGCTGCGCGGCCCGGACTGGACCGAATGGCGTTCTCCGCTGGAAGAGGTGAGACGTGCGGGCGCGCGTGCGACCGAGGTCATGACCCTGCGGTATCGCATCATGGCCGCCGAACTGCGCGCCATTGGCGTGGACAGCAATTGCGCGCCGCTGGTCGATGTGATCGCGCCCGATACCCATGAATTCCTGACCGACCGCTGCTATGGCGATGACCCGGGCCGCGTGGCCGCGGTGGGCCGTGCGGTGGCGGATGGGCTACTGGACGGGGGCGTCCTGCCGGTGGTCAAGCATATCCCCGGCCATGGCCGCGCCACCTGTGACAGCCATTTCGACCTGCCGCGGGTCGAGGCGTCCCTGGACGATCTTCGGGCCCGCGATTTCGTGCCCTTCGCGGGCTTGCGCGACCTGCCCATGGCGATGACGGCGCATGTGGTCTATGCGGCGCTGGACGACCGGCCCGCGACCTTGTCGGCCCCGGTGATCGGGGTGATCCGCGAGGAGATCGGCTTTGACGGGTTGTTGATGACCGACGACATCTCGATGAGGGCCCTGAACGGGACACCTGCCGGGATCGCGCGCGGATCGCTTGCCGCTGGATGCGACGTGGTGCTTTTGTGCAATGCCGACCTGGACACGCGGCGCGCGGTGGCCGAGGCGGCGGACGTTATGTCGGATGCGGCACAGGCCCGTGCGGACCGGGCGATTGCACTGCGCAAAACGCCTGTGCCGGTTGACATTCCGGCCCTGAAGGCCAAGCTGTCGCAACTCAGTTGAAAGCCGGGGGGCTTGGGTGTCTGACACCATTTTCGAAGAGGACGCGGAGCCTGTCAGCGTCGCCCAGCGGATGGCCGCCGAGGCGCTGATCGTCGATGTCGACGGGTTTGAGGGGCCGCTGGACGTGCTGCTGACCCTGGGGCGCACTCAGAAGGTGGACTTGCGCAGGATCTCGATCCTGCAACTGGCCGAGCAATATCTGGGCTTTGTCGAACAGGCCCGGACGCTGCGGATCGAGCTGGCCGCCGATTACCTGGTGATGGCCGCCTGGCTCGCGTTTCTGAAATCACGGCTGCTGTTGCCGCCCGACCCTTCGGAGGACGGGCCGTCGGGCGAGGAGCTGGCCGCGCATCTGGCGTTCCAGCTGGAGCGGCTGGCGGCGATGCGCGACGTGGCCGCACGGCTGATGGCGCGGGGGCGGCTGGGGCGCGACTTCTTTGCGCGCGGCATCCCCGAAGGCGTCGAGCGGGTGCGCAAGGTGACGTATACGGCGACGCTTCTGGACCTGATGCAGGGCTATGCACACATCCGCACCAAGGACGAGTTTCGCCCCTATTCGCTGGACCGCGAGAGCATCTTCTCGCTCGACGAGGCGCTGGACCGGATGCGCGGGCTGATGGGCTATGCAGGCGACTGGGTGGACATTTCAAGCTGGCTGCCCGAAGGGTTCCTGGCTGATCCGGCGCGGCGGCGCTCGGCCACGGCCTCGACCTTTGCCGCGGCGCTGGAACTGGCCAAGGAGGGCAAGCTGGAACTGCGGCAATCAGAGGTTTTCGCGCCGCTGGAAGTGCGGCGCAAGGATTAAGAGAATGTCAGAGAATATTGAAGACCAAGAAGAAAGCCTGTTTGAGGCCCCGCCAATGGGCGAGCAGGAGCGCATGTGCGAGGCGATCCTTTTTGCCAGTGCCGAGCCGGTCAGCGTCAAGGAGCTGAACGACCGGATGCCGCATGGCGCGGATGCCGCCGAGGCGCTGGTGCATCTGCGCAAGCGTTACGAGGGGCGCGGGGTGAGCCTGATGAAGGTGGGCGACGCCTGGGTGTTTCGCACCGCACCGGATCTGGGATTCCTGATGCAGCGCGAGACGGTGGAGACCCGCAAACTGAGCCGCGCGGCGATCGAGACCCTTGCGATCATCGCCTATCACCAGCCGGTGACGCGGGCCGAGATCGAGGAGATACGGGGCGTCAGCGTCAGCCGGGGCACGATTGACCAGCTGCTCGAGCTGGAATGGATCCGCTTCGGGCGGCGCAAGATGACGCCGGGGCGGCCGGTGACCTTCGTGGTGACGCAGGAGTTCCTCGCGCATTTCGGGCTGGAAAATGCGCGCGATCTGCCGGGTCTCAGGGAACTGCGCGCGGCGGGGCTTCTGGACAACCGCCCGCCGCCGTCGGAGATGCCGTCGCTGGGCGAGGGCGCAGAGGACGACGAGGACCAGAGTGCCGAGGCCGAAGATCAGGGCGAGATGTTCGAAGAGTAGGCAGCGGATTTCCCCGGCTGCCCTGAAATTGTCCCAATTGGCCCTTATATGATCACGTGAGGCTACGGAGGGCAGCAGAATGAATATCAATCAGATCGTGAACATGGTGATCCGCATGGTGATGCGCCGCGTGATGTCCAGGGGCATCAACGCGGGCATGGACGTGGTGGGCCGCAAGATGAGCAAGGGCCAGCCGGAGGGCACGACCGATGTGCCGGGCGCCCGGGACAGCGCCAAACAGGCCAAGCAGATGATACGCATGACCGGCCGCACAGGGCGGATGTAGCCCCGGCCGGTTCCATTGCGCACCTGTCCCGGCCCTGAGCCGGGACCTTTGCGCGGGACGCTCAGCCCTTGAAATGCTTTGACAGTTTCAGACCCTGCCCCTGGTAGTTCGAGGGCAGGTCGATGCCGTAAAGGCGGGCGGGCACCTCGGACATACGCTCGTAAACCAGCCGCCCGACGATCTGCCCGTGTTCCAGCACGAAGGGCGCCTCGTGGCAGCGCACCTCGAGCACGCCGCGAGACCCTTCGCCCGATTTGGAATGGCCGAAGCCGGGATCGAAGAAGCCCGCGTAATGCACCCGGAATTCGCCGACCATGGCCAGGTAGGGGGCCATTTCCGCCGCACAGGAGGGCGGGATGGTGATCGCCTCGCGACTCACGAGGATGTAGAAGGCGCCGGGGTCCAGGATGATGCGGCCCTCGGTGGTCCTGATCTCTTCCCAATAGTCCACCGGGTCGTAGTGGCGCAGTTTGTCGAGGTCGATCACGCCGGTATGCGGCTTGGCGCGATACCCCACAAGGTCGCCCGCGGCCGGTTTCAGATCGACCGAGAAGCCCAGCCCGTCAGAGATCACCGGATCGCCCGAGACGATGGACGTCTGCGCATGTATGGCGCGAAGCTCATCATCCGACAGGAGCGTCCGGCCGGTGCGGAAGATCACCTGGTTGAGCATCTGGCCGCTGCGCGCCACAATTGAAAACGACCGCGGGCAGATTTCCACGTAAAGCTGACCGGAGTAGCCCTCGGGCACGCGGTCGAATTCGACGCCGTGGTCGGTGATCACCCGGGTCAGAAGGTCGAGCCGCCCGATCGAGGACTTGGCCGACGCCGCCCCCGAGAGCGCTTTGGGCAGGGCGAGGCTTTCCATAAGCGGGACCACGTAGACGCAGCCCTTTTCCAGCACGGCCCCGTCTTGCAGGTCCATCGCGTGCATCTGGAAATCCGCGAGCCGTTCGGTCACGGTCGCGCCGCGACCGGTCAGAAAGGACGCGCGCACCCGGTAGGCGGTGGGCCCGAGGCGCAGATCAAGCGAGGCGGGCTGGATCTGGTCGTCGGTGATGGGCTGCGTGGCGGTGATGGCGCGCGCATCGATCAGCGCCTGCATCTGCCGGTCCGAGAGCACGCCGGTGGGAAATTCCATCATGTCCTTGCCCTCAGAACGCACGAAACGCCCGCAGCCACTGGCCGTCGGGCGTTTCTGCAATGGTCGGGCTAGCAGGACTCGAACCTGCGACCTTCCGTCCCCCAGACGGACGCGCTACCAGGCTGCGCCATAGCCCGACGATGCTGGCTTCATAGCGAATTCGCGCGCGGGCACAAGGCGTTTTTAGGAATTTCGTGGCGCTCATGAGCCCGAGGAAGAGCGCGCGCGCAGTCTTTGGGCGATTTCCGACAGGGCGGCGCGTTTTTCGGCGACCGAGCCCGCGTCGAGACGGGCGAGAGAGGCCAGTGTTCCGGCGGGTGCCTGGACGCTGTCGGACGGATCGTCGGGCACGGTCACGGGCAGGGGGCGGGGGGCCTCGGGCAGGTCCCGGGCCGGGGCGGCATCGGGGTCGGCAGAGGATGCGTCCTCTGCGGCCTCTTGCGGCGTCGGGTCCGCCTGGGCGGCGGCGGGCGCCGGGTCATGCGCGGTCTGTGTCTGTGTCGCCTCTGCGGTCTCGCCGGCAGGTGCGGCGGGTGCCGCGTCCTGGTCCTCGGTCTCGCGGCTGAAGCTGAGCACTCTGGCGGTTTCGGGTTCGGCCCCGCTGTGCATCGGGGCGTCCGGGGTGACGTCCCGGGCCTGGTCCAGTGCGGCGGCCTCTTCGGCCGCGTCGAGTTCGGAATCCAGCGGGCCCGAGAAGGCGGCCACATGCTTGATCCCGTGTTCACGCAGGATTTTCTGCACGCCCTTGATGGTCATTCCGTCGTCATGCAGCAATTTGCGGATGCCGCCCAGAAGCGCCATGTCGGCGGGCCGGTAGTAGCGCCGCCCGCCTGCGCGTTTCACCGGCTTGACCTGGCTGAACTTGCTTTCCCAGAACCTGAGCACATGTGCGGGCACACCCAGCCAGTCAGCGACTTCGCTGATCGTTCGGAACGCGTCTGCGGATTTGGCCATCTGGCTGCGCGACCTCTAGCGTTTGTTGCCGGCCGCAACCCGTTCCTTCATCAGGTGCGATGGGCGGAAGGTCAGCACGCGGCGGGGATTGATCGGAACCTCTTCTCCGGTCTTGGGATTGCGGCCGACGCGGGCCGATTTGTCCCTAACCGAGAAGGTGCCGAAAGACGAGATTTTGACCTGTTCGCCCGCAACGAGGGCATCGGACATATGGTCCAGCACGCTTTCTACCAGTTGGGCGGAATCGTTTCGCGACAGGCCGACCTCCCGAAAAATTGCCTCACTCAGGTCCATCCTGGTCAGTGTCTTGTCACTCATCGTTTGTCCCCCGGTTGTTCATACGACTTTGGGGGGAAGAATATAACGAGTCAATATCAACGGCTTGGCAGAAGCTGTTTAAGCAAGGAAAAACCGCGTTTTGGCGGGGTTCACCAGCGCAAAACCACCGATCCCCAGGCCAAACCGCCGCCGATCGCCTCGCTGAGCACCAGATCGCCGGGCTTGATCCGCCCATCGGCCACGCCCACGGACAGGGCCAGCGGGATCGAGGCGGCCGAGGTATTGCCGTGATCCTGCACGGTGAGGATCACGCGCTCCATGGGCACGCCCATTTTCCTGGCTGTGCCCGCGATGATGCGGATATTGGCCTGGTGCGGCACGATCCATGTGACATCGGCGCTGGTCATGCCGGCCTTGGCGAGAGCGGCCTCGCCGGTCGCGGCGAGCTTTTCCACGGCCTGGCGGAAAAGCTGGTTGCCCTGCATCCTGAGCTTGCCCGCCGTGCCGGTGGTCGAGACGCCGCCATCGACATAGAGCATGTCCTTGTAGCGTCCGTCCGAGTGCAGGTCGGTCGAGAGAATACCACGGTCTGCGGACGTGCCGGTGCCGGTCCCGGCCCCCAGTACCAGCGCGCCCGCGCCGTCCCCGAAGAGCACGCAGGTGCCGCGGTCCTCCCAATCCATGATGCGGCTGAAGGTCTCGGCCCCGATCACCAGAACGCGGCGCGCCTGGCCCGACACGATCAGCGCATTTGCGTTGCAGAGCGCATAGATGAAGCCGGCACAAACCGCCTGGACATCGAAGGCAAAGCCCTGCGTCATGCCCAGCCGCGCCTGTACCATCGTCGCGACGGACGGAAAGGTGAGGTCCGGTGTCGAGGTGGCCACCAGCACCGCGTCGATGTCATCCGGTCCCAGCCCGGCACTGGCGAGCGCGGCGGTCGCGGCCTCGACGGCGAGGTCCGAGGTGGTCTGATCCTCGGCGGCGAAGTGGCGGCGTTCGATGCCGGTCCGGGCCTTGATCCATTCGTCGGACGTGTCCAGCCAGCCCTCGAAATGCGCGTTGGGCACGATACGGTCGGGCAGGGCGTGGCCGACGCCCTGGATGACGGCGCGCAGGGTCATTTGGGTTCGCTTTCGCTGGGCGCGTCATCGTCATTCGACGTGGACGGCAGGGAGGCCGCCGACGCCACGCGGGCCGCGAGGCGTTCGGAAAAGCCGCTTTGAGCCAGTTGATAGGCCAGTTTGATCGCCGCCGAAACCCCCGTGGCATCCGCCGAGCCATGGGATTTCACCACCGTGCCGTTGAGGCCCAGGAACACGCCGCCATTCACCCGGCGCGGGTCGATGCGCTTTCTGAGCCGTTGCAGGGACGTGTAGGCCAGCAGCGAGGCCAGCCGCGACAGGGGCGTGTACTTGAAGGCTTCGCGCAGCAGGTCCGCGATCAGCTCGGCGGTGCCTTCCCCGGTTTTCAGCGCGACATTGCCGGTAAATCCGTCTGTGACGATCACATCGCATCTGTCGCCGGGCATGTCGCGGCCCTCGACGAAGCCCACGAATTCAAAGCCCGCCTGGGTCGCATTTGCGGCAATGAGGTCATGAGCCTCCCGGAGCTCGGCACGGCCCTTGTGTTCCTCGGTGCCTACGTTCAGCAGGCCGACACGCGGCCGCGTCAGCCCCAGACCGTTGCGCGCATAGGACGTGCCCATCAGCGCGTATTGCATGAGGTCCTTGGCATCCGCCCTGAGATCGGCACCTGCGTCCAGCAGCACGTTGAACCCCTGGGGGTTGCGCGACGGCCAGAGCACCGCGATGGCCGGACGGTAGATGCCCGCCAGACGGCGCAGGCGCAGGACCGAGAGCGCCATCAGCGCACCGGTATTGCCGCACGACACGCAGACCGTCGCCTCGCCGTTGCGCACGCTTTCCAGCGCCGACCACATGGAGGTGGACTTGCCGTTGCGCATCACATGGCTGGGCTTGTCCTGCATCGAGACCACGTCCGGGACGTCGCGCAGCTCCACCCGGCTCGCGAGGTCGCGGCGCCTGACCAGGAGCGGCTCGAGCTCGGCGGCGCGGCCATGCAGGATGAACGCGATGTCCGGGTTCTTGCGCGCGGCCTGGGAAAGGCCGGCGACAACCGCCGCCGGGCCCCGGTCTCCGCCCATGGCGTCGATGGAAATGACTGTGGACGTCGTGCCCGACCCGGTCGCCGCTTTGGAGGGGTCCTGAGAGGCGCTCATGCGGGCGAATGTCCTTTACGCTTGGCTCAGGCCGCGTCGTCTTCCAGGTCGATGTCGTCGGTCATGGCGACGATTTCTCGTTCGCCGTAATGGCCGCAAGCCGGGCAGACGTGGTGCGGGCGCTTGAGTTCGCCGCAGTTGGGGCACTCGTTCGGGTTGGCCGCTTCGAGCGCGTCATGCGCGCGGCGGTTGTTGCGGCGCGATTTCGATACTTTGTTCTGTTGGACAGCCATGTCGCAACCTCAATTCCTGTGGGCCGGGAAGGACCCTGTTTCATACGCTGTGGCGGCTCATAAACGGTCCCGGGCCATCCGTACAGCCCAGATTCCGATGGAAGCGCGAAAATACAGCGAAAAGACGTCGTGGCAAGCAGTTTTTGGCGCGTTTTCGCCGCAGGTGGACGCCGGTTCGGATGCCAGCGTTTTCAGCTGTCCCCGTCGTCCTCGCTGCCTTTGCCGAGCTTGTCCCGCAGGCCGGACAAGGCGGCGAAGGGCCTGGTGTCCTCGTCGGTGAGCGGCGCGGTGCCCGCAGGGGCCACGGCGGCCGCGACGGGTGCCGCATCCGCGGCGCGGGGATAATCGGGCAGCGCGAGCGCCAGTTCTTCGTGCACAAGTGCCATGAGGTCGATGCTCTCGGGCAGGGCCTCGATCGTGTCGTCCTCGGGCATTTCGATCTCGTCGCCCTGCGGATCGGGCGGGCCTTCGGCCAGATAGGAGCGGGCCACGGGGCGGTCGATTCGCGTCGTCACGGGCGTCAGGGTGGCCACGCAGGGCTGAACCACGGTAGCGCCCAGCATCCCCTCCAGCCGCCAGTCGTGCCGCCCCTGCGAGGTGATCTCGCCCTCGAAGCGCAGCTTGCGCAGGTCCGAAATCTCCAGTGCCTGTGCGATCATGGCGCAGGCCGCGGCATCGGGGACCAGCGAAAACCGGTTCGGTTTGCGCGGCGACAGATCGGCCACACGCCGGTTTTCGCTTGCCGTTGTCATTTGCGTTTCCGCTTCCTTTCTTGATCCTCTGGACCACCTTGCTGTAAGCGGGATAAAAGGCCTTGGCGGCCAAGATCAAGAGGGCAGGCATGTCGAGCATGGCGTTTCGTTTGAAAACACTGGTGGCGGTCGTGGTTCTGGCGGCGACGGCGGCCTGTACGGCGACCTATCGCAACCACGGCTATGTCCCGCCCCAGGAAGACCTTCAGAACATCGTCGTGGGCGTCGATACCCGCGCCACGGTGGATGACGTGATCGGCCCGCCCTCGACCTCTGGGCTGCTGAGCGATGGCGATTACTACTATGTGCGCAGCCGGGTGAAGAATTTCGGCGCAAGGCGCCCCGAAGTGATCGAGCGCACCGTGCTGGCGATCAGCTTTGACGAGGCCGACGTGGTCCGGAACATCGAAAGCTTCGACCTCAGCGACGGCCGGATCGTGCGGTTGTCGCGCCGGGTGACGGACAATTCGGTCGAGGGCAACGGCTTCCTGAGGCAGATGCTCGGTAATATCGGCCAGTTCGATCCCAGCGAACTGTTCTGACCGGTTGATGCCGCCGTGTGATGGCACGGTCCTTTGGTTTGCGTGAACGGACGCGCCATCTGCGAGTGGATATGCAAAATCCGGACAATGGAACCAGATCGTTTCACTCCAAGCCCGGTCCACCGGATGTCGGGGCTGATCACCAGTGTCATCAAGCGGACACGGCTTGTCTGCACGAAGTGGCCTGACTAGGCTGGTCAGGTATCGGACGAGGGATGCCATGGTCGCGTTTTCCAAAGGGAGATATGTGGCGCGGATGGCGCAGGGGGCGGCGGATGTTGCGGCGGCTCAGCGGTTGCGCGCGCGCGGGTTCCCGGGGGCACCGGATGCCGACATCTTCGATGACATTTGCCGGCATGTCCTTGTGGAAGACAGCAAAACCGGGCGGCTGGTCTGTTGCTACCGGTTCCTGCCCCTGACCTGCGGGCGCGAGATCGGCCGGAGCTATTCGGCGCAGTTCTACGATCTGAGCGCCCTGGGCGCCTTTGACGGGCCCATGGTCGAGATGGGGCGGTTCTGTCTGGACCCCGAGACCCGGGACCCGGATGCGGTGCGCGTGGCCTGGGGGGCGATGACGCGCCATGTGGACGGCAATGGGATCGAGATGCTGTTCGGCTGTTCGAGCTTTGAGGGCACGCGACCGCAGGCCTATCTGGATACGTTCGCCATGTTGCGCGAGCGCCATCTGGCGCCGCGGCGCTGGCTGCCGCGGGTGAAGGCGGGATCGGTCTATCGCTTTGCCCAGACCCTGGCGAGCGCCAAGCCCGACATGATGGAGGCGACGCGGCGGATGCCGCCGTTGCTCAAGACCTATCTACTGATGGGGGGATGGGTCAGCGATCATGCGGTGGTGGACCGGCAGCTGAACACGATGCATGTGTTCACCGGTGTCGAAATCCAGGCGATTCCCGAGGCCCGCAAGCGGCTCTTGCGGGCGCAGGCGGGCTGAGGTGGCTTGACCTCCGGCGGTGGCGGGGATAGCGCTGCGCCATGGCCCGGGCACCGCTTTTGCAACTCAATGACATCTCGCTCACATTCGGGGGCGATCCGGTGTTCGACGGGCTTTCGCTCGTGGTGCAGCCGGGGGATCGGGTTGCACTGGTGGGGCGCAATGGATCGGGAAAATCTACACTTCTCAAGGTGATGGCGGGCCTGGTTGAAGCGGATCGCGGAGACCGCGTGGTCACGCCGGGCGTGCGCGTGGGATATATGGAGCAGGACCCGGACATGGCCGGGTTTGCCACGTTGGGCGACTTTGCCAGCGCCACGCTGGAGCCCGGCGAGATGTACCGGGTGGAGCGCGCGGGCGCGGGCCTGAAATTCGACCCCGGCCGACCGGTGGAGACCGCATCGGGCGGCGAGCGGCGGCGCGCCGCACTGGCGCGGCTGATGGCCGAGGCCCCCGATCTGATGCTGCTCGACGAGCCGACGAACCACCTGGACATCGAGGCGATCGCCTGGCTGGAAGCAGAGCTGAAGGCGACCCGGGCGGGCTATGTTCTGATCAGCCATGATCGCGCTTTTCTGCGCGAACTTACCAGTGCAACACTCTGGATAGACAGAGGAATGACACGCCGCCAGGAAAAGGGGTTCGAGCATTTCGAGGCCTGGCGCGACAAGGTCTGGGAGGACGAGGACACCCAGCGGCACAAGCTGAACCGCCTGATCAAGGCCGAGGCGCGCTGGGCCGTGGAAGGCATCAGCGCGCGGCGCAAGCGCAATCAGGGCCGGGTGCGGGCCCTGCAGGCGCTGCGTTCGGAACGGGCGGCCCAGATCAGGCGTCAGGGGGCCGCGGCGATGGCGCTGGAGGCTGGGCCCAAATCCGGCAAGCTGGTGATCGAGGCGCGGGGCATCGCGAAAACCTATGGTGACACGAAAATCCTGACGAAATTCGACCTGCGCGTGCAGCGCGGCGACCGGGTGGCGTTCGTGGGGCCGAACGGCGTGGGCAAGACCACGGTCATCAAGATGCTGCTGGGCGAGGTTTCACCCGATGCCGGAGAGATCCGCCACGGCACCAATCTGGAGGTCGCCGTCTTTGACCAGGCGCGCGCGCGGCTTGATCCCGACAAGAGCCTGTGGGAGAGCCTGACGGGGGACCCGGATATGCGTGTCGCGGGGCAGTCCGATCAGGTCATGGTGCGCGGCTCTCCCCGCCATGTGGTTGGATACCTTAAGGATTTTCTGTTTGACGAGGCGCAGGCAAGGGCCCCGGTTCGGTCGCTGTCGGGGGGCGAGAAGGCGCGTCTGCTGCTGGCCGGGCTGATGGCGCGGCAGAGCAATCTGCTGGTGCTCGACGAGCCGACCAACGACCTGGATATCGAGACGCTGGACCTGTTGCAGGAGCTTCTGGACGACTATGACGGCACGGTTCTGCTGGTCAGCCACGACCGAGATTTCCTGGACCGGGTGGCCGCCACCACGATCGCCATGGAGGGCGACGGGCGCGCGGTGGTCTATGCGGGCGGCTGGAGCGATTATCGCGCGCAGCGGCGGGAGGTGATTGAAGAAGCAAAAAAGCCGGTAAAATCAGAGCAAAAGACGGCAAAGATGAAGTCGGCAAAACCGGGCCTGAGCTTTACCGAGAAGCACCGTCTGGAGGCGCTTCCGGCCGAGATCGAGCGGCTGGAGGCGGAAATCGCCAAGCTGAACGGGCTAATGTCGGACCCCGAGCTTTTCACCCGCGAGCCGGTGAAGTTCAAAAAGGCGAGCGAGGCATTGACCACCCGGCAGGAGGCGCTGGCCGAGGCCGAGACGGAGTGGCTGAACCTGGCGGAAAAGGCCGAAGAATAAGGACATCGGTATCGCGTCGGTATCGCGCCGGTATTGCGTCGGTGCTTTGGGGCGCAGGGACGAAGGTTTCGTTAACGAAAGGGTGGCGGGGTGAAACCCCGCCCTACGGGTGACGGTCCGGGGGGCGGCCGGGTGACGGGCGTCGCCGTCTTCACTGCATCCGCAGCGCGCCGTCGAGGCGGATCACCTCGCCGTTGAGGTAATCGCATTCCACGATGAACCGGGCCAGGGCGGCGAACTCGTCCGGGTCTCCGAGGCGTTTGGGGAAGGGGACGCCGGCGGCCAGGTCGTCCTGCACCTCTTGCGGCAGGCCGCGCAGCATCGGCGTGCCGAAGATGCCCGGCGCGATGGCCATGACGCGTATGCCTTCGCGGGTGAGATCCCGCGCCATGGGCAGGGTCATCCCCACGATCCCGCCCTTGGAGGCGGCATAGGCGGTCTGGCCTTTCTGCCCGTCAAAGGCCGCGATCGAGGCGGTGTTCACGATCACGCCCCGGGTGCCGTCGGGGGCGGGGTCGTTCTTCGCGATCTCGGCGGCGGCGAGGCGGGCGACGTTGAAGCTGCCCACGAGGTTGATGTCGATGGCGCGGCGAAAGGCGTCGAGCGGGTGCGGGCCGTCGCGGCCCAGCGTCCTGGCCCCGGTGGCGATGCCCGCGCAGTTGATCGCGGCGGTGATGCGGCCCATGGCCTTGAGCGCGGTGGCGATGGCGGCCTGGACGGACGGCTCGTCGGTCACGTCGGTCTCGATGAACTGCGCGCCGATCTCGTCGGCCACGGCCCGGCCACGCGCCGCATCGCGGTCGAGCATGGTGACCCGGGCGCCACGGGCTCGGAAATGGCGGGCCGTGGCCTCGCCCAGCCCCGAGGCGGCCCCGGTGATGATGGCGGCGGTCTGGTCGATATGCATGGGGCCTCCGGTCAGGAATTGAACATGCGTTCAGATACCCCGCGCGCGGGTCACAGGTCAAGGCGGCGCGCGATGATCCCCATGGCGATCACGGTCAGCAGGATGCGGATGATATGGTGCAGCGTGACGAAGGCGGGCGCGGCCCCGAGGCTGAGCGCGATGAGCGCCATTTCCGTGAGCCCCCCGGGCGCGAAGCTGATCAGGGCCACGTCGAAGGGGACGGGCCAGAGGCGGATCAGTATCGCGGCCATGCCGCCGGCCAGACCCAGCATGAACCCCACCGACATCAGTGCCAGCGCGGCGCCACGCGCCAGCAGCGCCCGGTTCAGGCCGACAAAGCGCAGGCCAAGCGCCGTGCCGATCACGATCTGGGCCATGTTCACCAGCCATTGCGGCAGCGTCACCGGGCCCAGCCCGGTGAGCGTGATCACCGCCGCCGCCGCCAGCGGTGCGGTGAGCTGGGCGGCGGGCAGGCGCAGGCGCGGCCCGAGGATCATCCCCACCCCAAGGGCCAGTGCGATCCAGGGCAGGGCGCGCGGGTCGGCGGCATCGCGGGCAAAGCTGAACCCCGCGGCACTGCCCACCGGCCCGCCCAGCCAGAGCGACAGGCCCACGGGGACCAGCGTGACCACGAGAATCACCCGCAGGAATTGCTGCAGCATCACGCGCGCGGGGTCGGCGCCGGTCTCGTCCCCCAGCGCGATGGCCTCGTAGAGCCCGCCGGGCGACGCCGCACAGAGCGACGTGGCGCGGTCATACCTCCCGAGACGGCGAAAGATCACCATGTTGCCCAGGAGCGCCAGGAGCACGAAGACCCCGAGCAGCAGCGTGCTTTGCCCCAGCCGGAGCGGGTCGGAGAAGAGCCCGGGCGTGATCTGCCCGCCCACCATGACGCCGATCAGCCCGATGAAGACGCGCCGGAGCAGTTCTGGGAAGCGGTAGCCCGCGGGCAGGCGGCCGGGCAGGAGGATCGCCACGCAGGCCGCCGTGATCAGCGGGCCCAGAAGGTAGGGCAGCGGCAGATGCGCCCAGGTGGCCAGGGGCGCGGCAAGGGTGCCGAGGGTCACGAGGATCAGGGTGGTGCGCAGTTGCATCCCGAACTTGAAGCACCGGCGCGGGCGCGGTGCAAGCCCGGGGCGGGCAGGGTCTGGAGCGGGTAACGGGAATCGAACCCGTAACTAAAGCTTGGGAAGCTGCCGTGATACCTTTTCACCATACCCGCATCACAGGGCCGGGATAGGCGCTGTCGCGGGTGAGGTCAAGATCATGCCTGCGCGTCCGACACCGCACCGATCCGGCCCTGCGCCATGTGTGGCGGCGCCGTCTGGACCGGTCAGGCGAGGGGCGATGGCCCCTTGAAACGTTTCGCGATAAACCATGATTCATGGGTTTGTCACGAAACATGCGAAACACTGTGGTATTGCACTGCGTTTCAGATCAATCCTGTCTCAGGTGCACGCCGAAACGCTTTAGTCGGCGAGATAATCGGATGTGAAGACATAGTCGCCGGCACCCGAATGGCAGGCGATGCAGCCCATTTCGGCCCCCTTGGCCACGCGCCCGGCCAGGCGCATCCCCTTGGGGTTCTTGTCGAGCGTGCCGTCGGGCAGATATTTCACCCAGAACCAGTTGGCGTTGTCGGCGTCATATCCCTCCTCGCGGCGGAACATCACCGTCACCGCGCCCAGAAATTTGTCCGGATCGGCCAGTACCTCGTCGACGCTCACACCTTCGGGGCCGAAGTTGCGTTTCACGATGAGTTCACCGGAATGGCCGTTGATTGTGGCTTTCGTGTAGAAGGTTTCCAGCATCATCCCATGCGGCGCCACACCCTCGTAGGGAAAGGAACGGATCATGCCGTCCCCGGCGAGGTTCATGTCCTCCATGGCGGCCCAGAGCATGGCTGCATATTCCGCATCCGAATCCGTGCCGAAGGGCGCATCCTGGGCCAGGGCCCCCGGCGTGGCGGCCCCAAGCGCAAGGGCGGCGAGCGTGGCAATTGCGTGTCTCTTCATCGATCCAGTCCTCCTGTCATTGCAAAGACCGCTTCTGTGGTCCCCGCCCGCACGATACGCCCGGTTTCGCGCACGGCTCATCACGAAGTCTTCACCTTGTCGTGTGATGGCGTGTACCGGGTGGACGCGGCGCATGGGTTCGGTCGAAGCTTGAGGCAGGGAGATACATGATGAGGATGAAGATGATCATGGCCGGGCTGTCCATCGCTGCGGCGGGCGCGGTCGCGGCACAGCAGGAGCGGGTCTGCGTGCGCAACATGTCCGGGGTCACGCATGTCTTTGCCGCGGAGGCCGGTGCGGCCGCCACGCGGCAGCTGGCGCGGCTGGCACCGGGAGAGACCCTGTGCACACAGCCCGGCGCAACCGGCCCCGGCAGCAGTTTCGTCTCGGTCTTCGAAGACGAGGACGCACTGGAGGGCTGTTCGCGGCTCGTCACCCCGGGGCAGGTCGAGGATCTGATCCGCTATGCCGATTTCGATCGCTGCGCCTGGGGATCGAACAGCTGAGCCCGCCGGCCGGGCTCAGCCGCGGCGGCGTCTGCGGCGGCCGCCGCCTTCGGGGTCTTCGCCCTTGGTGTTGAAGGACGGGTCGGGCAGCGTCACGATCCTGGCCAGTTCCGGGAACGGGTCGGTCTTGTGCGGGATCGCGTTGGCGGCGACGAAATGCTCCTGGAATTTCGGCTCGATCGCGGTTTCCACCTTGGTGATCTGGCGAACAACCTTTTCGATCTCGGCGCGGCTGGCGATGTTGCACAGCGCGATGCGCGCGCCGGTGCCCGCGGCGTTGCCCGCAGACGTGACCCTGTCGAGCGGCGCATCGGGGATCATGCCCAGAACCATGGCGTGTTTGGCCGAGATATGCGCGCCGAACGCGCCCGCCAGCACCACGCGGTCCACGCGGTCCACGCCGCGTTCGTCCATCAGCAGGCGCGCGCCCGCATAGAGCGCGGATTTGGCCAGCTGGATGGCGCGGATGTCGCCCTGGGTCACGGTGATCCGGGGCCCGCCGGTCGCGGTGGCGTCGTGAATGAGATAGGCATGGGTGCGGCCCTCGGGGGTCATGCGCGCGGTCCCGGTCTGGGCCGCCGAGCCGATGAGGCCGCTGTCGTCCATGAGCCCGGCCATGCGCAGTTCGGCCACGGCCTCGATGATCCCCGAGCCGCAGATGCCGGTGATCCCGGTGGTGGCGGTGGCCTCGTCAAAGCCGTCCTCGTCCGACCACAGGTCCGAACCGATGACGCGAAAGCGCGGCTCCTTGGTGTCGGGGTCGATCCTGATCGCCTCGATGGCGCCGGGGGCGGCGCGCTGGCCCGAACTGATCTGTGCGCCCTCGAAGGCGGGGCCGGTGGGCGAGGAGCAGGCCAGCACCGAGGTCTTGTCGCCGAGCAGGATTTCGGCGTTGGTGCCCACGTCGATGATCAGTGCCAGGTCCTCGGATTTGCCCGGCTCTTCGCTGAGCGCCACGGCGGCGCAATCGGCCCCGACATGGCCCGCGATGCAGGGCAGGATATAGGTGCGCGCGCGGGTGTTGATCGCGGTCAGGTCCAGCTCGGCGGCCGCGAGGCTGAGGCTCTCGGAGGTGGCCAGCGCAAACGGGGCCTGGCCCAGCTCGACGGGGTCGATGCCCAGAAGCAGGTGGTGCATGACCGGGTTGCAGACGAAGACGACCTCGACGATGAGCGCGGCGTCGATGCCGGCCTCCCCGGCGATTTCGGCGGCCAGCGTGTTGATCGCCTCGCGCACGGCCGTGGTCATTTCGCGGTCGCCGCCGGGATTCATCATCGCATAGCTGACGCGGCTCATAAGGTCCTCGCCAAAGCGGATCTGGGGGTTCATGATGCCCGAGCTGGCCTTGACCGAGCCGTCCTCGAGATCCGTGAGATGGGCCGCGATGGTGGTGGAGCCCAGGTCGATGGCGAGGCCAAAGAGCCCGCCTTCGTGCAGCCCCGGCCAGATGTCGATGACGCTGGCGACGCTGTCCTCATGGCCCTTGTGAAGCGCGACGGTGACCTGGAATTTACCCTTGCGCAGAGTGGGCTGAAGTTTTCTGAGCAAGGTGAGATCGGCCCGGATGGCGTCGATAGCCCACTGCGATTTCAGCGCCCGTTCCAGCCGCTCCAGATCGCCGGTGGGCTCGTGCATGTCCGGCTCGTCCACTTCGACGAAATAGAGCCGGGTCGCGGGGTCCATGGTGATGGCGCGAGCCGAGGCGGCCTTGCGCACAACCTGCTTGTGGACCTGGGATTCGGGGGGCACGTCGATCACGACATCGCCCTGTACGGTGGCCTGGCAGCCCAGGCGGCGGCCTTTTTTTAGGCCACGCTTGTCGTCGTAGCGCTGCTCGACCGCGTTCCATTCGGAGAGGGCGTTGTCATGCACGGTGACGCCATGTTTGGGAAACTCGCCATAGCCCGGGGTGATCTGGCATTTCGAGCAGATGCCGCGCCCGCCGCAGACGCTGTCGAGGTCGACGCCCAATTGCCGGGCGGCGGTCAGGACGGGGGTGCCCACGGGGAAGTGCCCGCGCTTGCCCGAAGGGGTGAAGACGACGAGGGGATCGCTGGTCATGGGCTGTGCTCCGGGGTGCGGCTTTGCGCGGAAGATAGGGGTTTTGGCGGCAAGGGAAAGCCTGCAACCGTCATATTGCCGCCGGCGAGCGGCATTTCCCGGGGCGGGGGTCGAATTCGAGTATTTCTGGAAAGATGAAGCCGGGATCGGGGCGCGGGGCCGGGCCGATATGACATGTCTTGCGGGACATGTCCTTGGGGTCGGTTTGCCGCCTCACAGGCCAACCATGCGGCGGATGTCCGCGGGGGTGGCGCCGTCTGCGCGCAGGGCGGCGATGGCGCGGGCGTCGTCGCGCTTGGCCAGGCGCGTGCCGGTGTCGTCGCGGATCAGGCGGTGGTGATGGTAGGCGGGGGTCGGCAGGTCCAGCAGGGTCTGCAGCAGGACGTGGATCATTGTGGCGTCAAAGAGATCCTGGCCGCGGATCACGTGGGTGACGCCCTGCGCGGCATCGTCCAGCACCACCGAGAGGTGGTAGGAGCCCGGAAAGTCGCGGCGCGACAGGACGACGTCGCCGATCTGGCGGGCAAGATCGCGGTGGTAGGCGGTGATGCGGCCGTGATCGCCCAGGGGGCCTGCGCCGTCTTCGTGAAAGGTGAGCGTGGCGGGGGCGGCGCGGGCGATGTCGAGGCGAAGCGCGACGCCTTGCGGGCGGGGGCCGGAGCGGGGGGCGCCGCGGCAGGTGCCGGGATAGATCACGCCATCGGGGCCGAAGGGCGGGTCTCCTTCCTGCGGGGCGGCGGCCTCGGCGATGTCGCGGCGCGAGCAGGTGCAGGGGTAGAGCAGGCCGCGCTTCCAGAGCCGGTCGAGCGCGGTCGCGTAAGCCCCCGTGCGCTCCGACTGGCGCATCGGTTTGGCGTCCCAGGTGAGGCCGAGCCAGGTCAGGTCGTCATAGATCTGCGCCTCGAACCGGGGGCGGCAGCGGGTCTGGTCGATGTCTTCGATGCGAAGCACGAAGCGTCCGCCAGCCGCGCGGGCCATGTCATGGGCCAGCAGAGCCGAATAGGCGTGACCCAGATGCAGGGGGCCCGTGGGAGACGGGGCGAAGCGGGTTGTGAATGTCACGCTTTTTCAATGATGTATACGTTGGACTTCAGGCCCTTGCCCGGCAGGTGGTCGCCGCGGTTCTTGACCAGAAGACGTGCTGCCCCGCAGTCGAGCCAGCCGTTCAGCGCGCCCTCATAGACCGGGTCGGCCAGCGCATGATCGTTGAGCGAGAGCGTCAGGATGCCGCCTCGGGGGAGCGCCCGCATGAGCGTGTCGAAGGTTTCCGGCGGCGCCGCCCCGGTGCCGATCACGCCAACCGCGACGATGACCGGGTAGGCCCCCGGCGCGAGGATCGGGTCGGCATCGAGGTCAAGCTGGGTGAGGTTTCGGTAGATGCCCTTGACGCGCGCGACGTCGAGCATTCCGAGGCTGGGGTCGGTGCCGTCGAGCGTGGTGAAGCCCGCAGCGCGCAGCGCCAGTCCCGAAAGGCCGGTGCCGCAGCCATAATCGAGGATCGGCGTGTCCGGTGTCTTGAGATGCTTCATGAGCAGGGCAGCAACCCGCGTCGGTGTCACATAGCCGTTTTCGCCGACTTCGGCGTCATAGGTGGCCGCCCAGTCGTCATAGACGGCGGTGGTAGCGTCCTGTGACATGGGCGCGTAGATGCGGTTAAGAAATTCATCGGCCATGGCCGCAGCAAAGCATAAGGGTCAGGAGGCGTCCAGTGTTTCGGTCTCTTGCGACTGAGCGGCGAGCCAGCCAGTCCAGGCCGCCTTGGCGCGATCCGTGTAGGCCTTGTAGCGGTCGCGGCGGCCCCGGCGTCCGCCCTTGAGGCCCTCGACCGGGCGGAAGAGGCCGAAATTCACGTTCATCGGCTGGAATGTCCTGGCCTCCGCCCCGCCGGTGATGTGATGGATGAGCGCGCCCATGGCGCTGTCCTGAGGGACCGGTGGCAGGCGCCGGCCGTTGATCTCGGCGGACGCCATGCGGCCCGCGAGCAGGCCCATGGCCGCACTTTCCACGTAGCCCTCGACGCCGGTGATCTGGCCGGCAAAGCGGATATGGGGTTTGCTCGTCAGGCGCATTTGGGCGTCGAGCAGCGTGGGCGCGTTGAGAAACGTGTTGCGGTGGATGCCGCCCAGGCGGGCAAAATTGGCGTTCTCAAGGCCAGGGATCAATTTGAAAACATATGTTTGCGCGCCATACTTCATCTTTGTCTGGAAGCCGACGATATTGTAGAGCGTGCCGAGTGCGTTGTCGCGGCGCAGCTGCACCACGGCCCAGGGTTTCACGTCCGGTCCATGCGGGTTGGTGAGGCCCACGGGCTTCATGGGGCCGTGGCGCAGCGTCTCGCGGCCGCGTTCGGCCATGACCTCGATGGGCAGGCAACCGTCGAAATAGCTGGCGGTCTCGCCCTCGTGGAACTCGGTCTTGTCGGCGGCCAGAAGCGCGTCGATGAAGGCCTCGTACTGATCGCGGTCCATCGGGCAGTTGATATAGGCGGTGCGCTCGGCTTCGGTGTCGCCCTTGTCATAGCGCGACTGGCGCCAGCACACGTCCATGTCGATGCTGTCGGCATAGACGATGGGGGCGATGGCGTCGAAGAAGGCCAGCGCGTCGGCCCCGGTTTCGGCGGCGATGGCCTCGCCCAGGGCCGACGAGGTGAGCGGGCCGGTGGCGATGATCCAGTGGCCGGTTTCGGGCAGGGCGGTGATCTCGCCCTGCTCGATGGTGATCAGCGGATGCGCCCCGAGCCGCTCGGTGACGGCGCGGGCAAAACCCTCGCGGTCCACGGCCAGCGCGCCGCCCGCGGGCAGGCGGTGACGGTCGGCCATGGCCATGATCAGCCCGTTCGCCGCGCGCATTTCCCAATGCAGCAGGCCCACGGCGTTCTGTTCGTCATCATCCGAGCGGAAGGAATTGGAGCAGACCATCTCGGCCAGATCGCCGGTCTGGTGGGCGAAGGTGCCCACGACGGGGCGCATTTCGTGGATCACCACGGGGGTGCCCGCATTGGCGGCAGTCCAGGCCGCCTCGGACCCGGCCATGCCGCCGCCGACGATGTGGAGTGGTTCGCTCATGGGGGGCATGTAGGGGATTGGCGGGGGGATGGGAAGGGGGTGGGGCGAATGGCGGCTCCGAGCCCAGAGCGGGCAAGGCGCTGTTTGTCGCGGACTGTGCCCACTGTACGCAAATGAAGCCAATTACGGCGGAACCATTCCGCCCGATACATCAAGAATTGCACCAGTGGTGTAAGATGCTTCGTCCGAAAGAAGCCACAAGACGGCGTTTGCGATTTCTTCTTCTGACGCAGCCCGTCCCAATGGGGTTTTTCCGATTATACGTTCTTCGTAGGCGGGGTCTCTCTCCATGTATTGGCGGTTCATTTCCGTCCATACGGTACCGGGGCGAACGCAGTTGATACGAATACCGGCGGCAGCTTGTTCAACTGCATGACCATAGGTCATTGTATCCATGGCGGCTTTGGAGGCGGCGTAGTCGACATAGTGACCACCACCACCATGCCGTGCTGATGCCGATGAAATATTTACAATCGAGCCACCCGAACCGCCCATGCGCGTAGACATTTGCCGAACTGCTGCCCTCGTACAGAGAAACTGGCCGAACACATTGATCTCAAATAGCTTTCGGGTGGCTTCTGCATCCATATCTTCAATTCGACCCTGGCTTCCTTCGGTAGCCGCATTGTTTACAAGACCAGTGACCGGCCCCAATTCGGAACGTACCGTTTCGAACATGGCATTGATTTCAGTTGGGTTGGAAACGTCTGCAACAACAGCAATAGCGATACCACCGTCTTTTCTGATTTCGGCAGCAACTGCCTCAGCCGTTTTTTTCGATTTAGAAGAATTGATGCATACAGCCCAACCCCGCTTTGCCGCCTGGCGCGCTATCGCTGCTCCAATTCCCCGGCTGGAACCGGTAACGACCAATACTCCCAAATCACCCTCCATAATGAATTCGCCTCAAACCCTATGGACGTCACTTCCACATTGCGAGATTGCGATGCTGGAGAGGAACGACAACGAAATCAAGCCGACATCCTGTATGTGGTTGCATCCTGCATCGGGCAAACGGCAGCTTGCGTCCCGCACAGCAGACGTCTACGTCGCCCCGCGCGGAATCAAGGCCGCAGGCCGCCGCGCAGCAGCCGGGCCGCCCCCCGGCACGGCGATGTGGTTAGGTTAGGCGCGCTGTTTCGAGGTTTTGAGGATTTGGCGGGGATAAAGTGCTTCGGACCTGCGGTTGGATCGCCGCACCGCGGCCCGCCGATGCACGGCTGCGTCGAACGGCAACTGTGTCCGCAAGGCAGACCTGGCCACCTGCTCGTGGATGAGTGGAGCAGGCAATTGCCCGACAGGATCGGATCGAAGAAGAGATCGCGCCCCGGAAGGACGGATGTGGCGCCGGGGGCGGGGAAGTCCACATGGGTCACCGCGGCATTCACGTCGGCGGCCAGAGAGAGGCTGGCCTGGAGGGACACGGTGCCGAAAATCAGCACGCCCGCGGTGACCCATTGTCTGACAATCGGAAATACCTGCCTTTTAACTCAAAGAAAAGAATAACTTGAAGGAATGCGGCAGGAAAAGGCGACATATGGCAACAATCGGGCCGAAAATGGAAACAGTTTTCACCAAATTCGCAAGGGCGGCGACGTTTCCGGGCCGCCGAAGGCGTCGGGAAGGGGCTTCGGTGGGCGCGGGGCCCGGGCGCATCGGCGCGTGATGGCGGTGCCTACTGCTCCCACTCGGGGGGGCGTTTTTCGATGAAGGCCGAGATGCCCTCTTCGGTGTCGCGCCAGAGCATGTTCTCGACCATCACCTCGCCAGTATAGGCATAGGCCTGATCGAGGGGCATCTCGATCTGTTTGTAGAAGGCCTGTTTGCCGATCTTGACCGCCGCGCCGAGCTTGCCGGCGATGGTGCCGGCCAGCGCCATGGCCTCGGCCTCGAGGTCCTCGATGGGCACGGCGCGGTTGATCAGGCCCAGGGCCTGCGCGCGGTCGGTGTCGATGAACTCGCCCGTGGTGAGCATCTCGAAGGCCTGTTTGCGCGGGATATTGCGGGACAGCGCCACCATGGGGGTCGAGCAGAAGAGGCCGATATTCACGCCGTTGACGCCAAAGCGGGTTCCGTGGGCGGCCACGGCAAGGTCGCAGGAGGCGACCAGCTGGCAGCCGGCGGCGGTGGCGATGCCGTGGGGGGCGGCGATGACCGGCTGGGGCAGGGCGCGGATCGACATCATCACGCGGGCACAGCGCGCGAAGAGATCGGCGAAATACGCGCGGCCGTCATCCTCGGCCTGGCGGCCGGCGGTCATTTCCTTGAGGTCGTGGCCCGCGCAAAACGCCTTGCCCGCGCCCGAAAGCACCACGGCGCGGATGGATGTGTCATCCTTGAGCGCATCGAACCCGGTCTGCAGGGCGGCCAGCATGGCGTCGCTCAGCGCGTTGATCCGTTCGGGCGCGTTCATGCGCAGGTGGGCGATCGCGCCGGTGTCGGTCCGTTCCAGAAGTGCCATCTTGCGTCTCCCCATGATGTTGTGGTCCTCTTTAGCGGTCAAACCCCGCGGAGGACAAGCATGGGCCTGAAGATGACAACCGAGGAGCTGATGGTGTTCCTGGACCGGGAATTCCCGCAGGTGACGGGCGAATTCGCGATCCTGGAACTGGGCGAGATGCGCATCCGCACGCGGCTCAATGTGGGCGAGCGGCACCTGCGGCCCGGGGGCACGGTGTCGGGGCCGTCGATCTTTGCGCTGGCGGATGTGTCGGTCTACCTGGCGGTTCTCGCCATGATCGGGCCGCAGGGGCTGGCGGTGACGACGAGCTGTTCCATGGATTTCATGCGCAAACCCGCGCCCGGGGCCGACTTGATCGCGGAATGCCGTCTGCTGAAGCTGGGGCGTGTGCTGGCGGTGGGCGAGGTTCTGGTCTTTTCCGAAGGCGGCAAGGCGCCGGTGGCGCGCGCCTCGATGACCTACTCGATCCCGCCCGAACGGTCATGAGTATCGTTCCCGAGCCAATCTGTGCCTTCGAGGTGCAAAGCGCAGGAAAGGCGGTGGCCCTGACGGCGGCGGGCGTCGCAAAGGCCGACGGGTCCGCTTATCGCTGGCTGCATTTCGACCGGAGCACGGAGGGGCTGGAGCCGTGGCTGCGGGCGCATCTTCCGGCCGCGTCGGTGGATGCGCTGTTGCAGGCCGAGACACGGCCGCGCTCTGACGGGCATGACGGGGGGTTGATCGTAAACCTGCGCGGCGTGAACCTCAATCCCGAGAGCGATCCCGAGGACATGGTGTCGCTGCGCCTGTGGGTAACCGGCGATCTGGTCGTGTCGGTGCGCCTGCGCAAGATATGGGCCGTGGACGAGATGCGTCAGCGCGTCGAGGCGGGGCAGGCTCCGGGCACGACGCAGGGGCTTCTGGCGGCCATCGCAGATGGCCTGACGCGGCGGATCGAAACGGTGGTGATCGCGCTGGAAGAGCGGACGGATGCGCTGGAAGAGGACATTCTGGGAGAGAGCGTGGGAGAGGTCGCGGCACATGACCTGACCGGGTGCCGACGCACCGTGATCAAGCTCAGGCGGTTCATCAACCCGCAGCGCGAGGCTCTGAGCGCCCTCGCCGAAGGCCGGGACATGGAATTCTCGCGTCAGGACCGTGCACAGATGAGGGAGACCGCCAACCGCTCGGCGCGCAATGTCGAGGCTCTGGACACGATGCGCGAGCGGCTGATGATCCTGCAGGATCATCTGGACACGCAGCAGGCGCGGGCGATGAGCCGCAACTCCTATCTGCTGTCCGTGATCGCTGCTGTGTTCCTGCCTCTGGGGTTTCTGACCGGGCTCTTCGGGGTGAATGTGGCAGGGATGCCGGGGGTCGAGGCGAGCTCGGCCTTCTGGGTTCTGAGCGGAGTGTCGGCGGTGCTGGGCGTGGTGTTGTTCGCGGTGTTCAAACTGTCGCGGTGGCTGTGATGCGGGGCGCGGATTTTTGCAAAAATCCGGTCCGGAAAATTGAATTTTCCGCAGCCTTGTCGTCGGGTTTGCTCAAGTGGCGGGGTCGGCGCAGGCCTGTGCCTGATTAGCCGAGCGTAGTGAGCGGTTTGCCGGGAACATCGGTAAGAGCCAGACGCAATGGAGCAACATGCGCATCTGCTTCGATGCGGCCAGCGACTGGCGTCTGGACCCTGAAGGCCGCGCCGGGCCGCCGGGAACGCATGAAAAAAGGCCGGGTGCCAGACCCGGCCAGAAGCGCCCCGGGGTGAGGGTCGGGCGGGAAACACCCCGAGGCGCGGTATCCGGAGGCCGATCCGGGGATGTCACGGCGTCCAGAATGCCTTGTCCGCCTCGGCGCTGGCGGCGTCGCGGGTGAGGCCGATGTCGCGCAGCTGCGCGTCGGTCAGATGCTGGAGCGTCTTGCGCGTATGGCTGCGCTGCGACCACACCGCGATCACCCAGGCGGCCCGGATCGCCACGCGCGACAGGACCGGCAGCCTGTCCTGCGCCGTGAGTTGCGCAAGGGCGGATCGGGAGGCGGGGAGATATGCGAAATGTGCCATGGTTGTGCTCCTCGGTGTATTGGTACAATTTTCAAGATTGTATGCGTGAGTGTTAGGGATTAGCGTGGGTAAACGCGAGGAAAACATTGTTATGAATACAATTTGGCCCCCCGACTTGGTCAACACCCCCGGCCCCAAGTATAGTGTATTGGTACAATCCATGCGCGCCGCCATACGATCCGGCCACCTGCCGAAGGGCCACAAGATGCCGCCCGTGCGCGAACTGGCCTGGGAGCTGGGCATCACCCCGGGCACCGTGGCGCGGGCCTACAAGATCGCCACCGAGGAGGGGCTGGTGGAGACCGCCGTGGGCCGCGGCACCTTTGTGGCGGACCATCACGGCCCGAATGTGCCGGAGCTGGCCGAGCCGCTGGTCAACGCGCCCCGGCCCGGCCTGCTGGATTTCCGCGCCGCGCGGGTGCCGGAACTGGGCCAGAGTGCCGCCATTCGCGACGCCATGGCGCGGCTGGCCGGGCAGGAGCGGGCCTATTTCGACTATCCCAATTCGCAGACCGACCGCGCGGCGCGCGAGGAGGTGGTGCGCTGGATCGGCCCCGACCGGGCGGGGCGGCTGGAGGCCGATGACATCGTGCTGGGGCTGGGTGCGCAGAACACGGTGATGATGGTGTTGCAGACCTGCCTGCAGGGGCCAAGCCCGGTGATCCTGACCGAGGCTCTGGCCTATCCCGGCGTGCGCCATGCGGCCCGGCTGCTGCGCGCGCAGCTCATTGGCGTGGAGATGGACGGGGAGGGGATGCGGCCCGACCGGCTGGAAGAGGCGTTGCGCGTGCATGGCGGGCAGGTGCTGCTGATCTCGCCGCATTCGCACAGCCCCACAACGGCGCGGATGGGGCTGGAACGGCGGCAGCGGATCGCCGACATCGCCCGGCGCTACCAGTTGCAGGTGATCGAGGACGATTGCCATTGCATCAACCGCCCCGAGCTGCCCGCCTTCCGCGCCATATGCCCCGAACGCGCGTGGTTCGTGGCCTCGCTGACCAAGACCGTCTCGCCCGCCTTGCGGTTCGGCTATGCCGCCTGTCCGCGCGAACATGCGGCCACGGCGCGGCAGGTGGCGCAATCAAGCTTCTACGGGATGCCGCAGCCGATTCTGGACATCTGCACCGACCTCATGGCCTCGGGCGAGGCCGAGCGGCTGCGGGCCAGGGTCGAGGCGGTCACGAGCGAGCGCATCCGGCTGGCGGTGAACGTGCTGGGACGGTGGGACATCACCTGGAGGGCGGATGTGCCGTTTCTCTGGCTGAAGCTGCCGCAGGGCTGGCGCGGGTCCACCTTTGCCATGGCCTGCGAGGGGATGGGCATCCGGATCAAGCCCGCGGACGAGTTCGCGCTGCCCGACGGGGCGGCCCCGCACGCGGTCCGCATCACCGTCAACGCCATCCATGACAGCGAAACGCTGGAGGCCGCTTTGGGCCGGATGTCGGCGCTGTTGGCGAGGCCGCCGCTGAATGTGGACCTCTGATGTGGGGTAAAATAATACCATAATTTCAAGCTATTGATTTTGAATGGATAAATCGCGTAAACGGCGCTTGACCGTGCGTATGCGATCTATATAACCCGCTCATCTTTCGGGGCGCACTGCGCCTGACACCAAGCAACGTGGGACCACTCACAATGAAAACATTCTCTGCAACTCCGGCAGATATCGACAAGAAATGGATCCTGATCGACGCCGAGGGCGTTGTTCTGGGCCGTCTCGCGTCGATCATCGCCATGCGCCTGCGCGGCAAGCACAAGGCGTCCTTTACCCCGCATATGGACATGGGCGACAACGTGATCGTGATCAATGCGGACAAGGTTCAGCTGACCGGCAACAAGCGCGAGAAGCCGAATTACTGGCACACCGGGCACCCGGGCGGGATCAAGAGCCGCACGACGGGTCAGATCCTCGAAGGCAAGCATCCCGAGCGCGTGGTCATGCAGGCCGTCAAGCGGATGCTTCCGGGCAACCGTCTGAGCCGCCAGGTGATGACCAACCTGCGTGTCTATGCAGGTACTGAGCATCCGCACGAGGCGCAAAGCCCCGAAGTGCTGGATGTGAAATCCATGAACAAGAAAAACACGCGGGTGGCATGATGACCGAAGAAATCACATCCCTGGAAGGTCTCGAAGCCGTCGCAGAAGGCGCGGCCCCCGAGGCAACAGTGACCATCGACCGTGAGCCCGTCCGTGACGCGCTGGGTCGGGCCTATGCCACCGGCAAGCGCAAGGACGCGGTCGCCCGTGTCTGGATCAAGCCCGGCTCGGGCAAGGTCGAGGTCAACGGCAAGGAAATGAAGGCTTACTTTGCCCGCCCCGTGCTGCAGATGATCCTGCGTCAGCCCTTTACCGTGTCGGGCACCGAGGACCAGTTCGACGTGCACGCAACCGTCAAGGGCGGGGGCCTTTCGGGCCAGGCCGGCGCGGTCAAGCACGGCATCTCGAAGGCGCTGCAACTCTATGAACCCTCACTGCGCGGCGCGCTGAAGGCAGCCGGTTTCCTGACCCGCGACAGCCGCGTCGTGGAGCGGAAGAAATACGGCAAGCGCAAGGCGCGCCGGAGCTTCCAGTTCTCGAAGCGCTGATCGGGTGCGGATACGAAAAGGAGGGCCGTCCGGTGGGCGGCCCTTTTTCGTTGTGCGGTGCGGTGGCGGAAGACCGCCCGCATCTCTTTCGCGATCTGCCGTTTTTCCCCTATGGTGTACCGGACAGGACCCGGGTGCATGACGCCCCGGCCATGGGGCGAGGCCGCAGCATTTGACATGTCCGGACGAGGAGTGAGCGGGATGAAACAGGTGACAGGCGCGATCCTGGCCGGGGGAATTCTGGCAGGGTGCGCATTGCCCGAGGCGGAACGTGACCCGCTTTTTGACAGGCTGGCGGGCAGGTCGGTTGTCTATGACCTGCCGGACTGGTCCGAGGAAGGGCGCGTGCCGCCGACGCAGAGCTGGGCCGAGGACGGGACCACGGTGTTTGACACGAAATACGCCCTTCTGGGCAAGCGTCAGGGGCGGTGGGAAATCCGGCGCGGGCAGTATTGCGTGCAATGGGGCCCAGAGGATCCTCGGCGCATTGACCGGACCTGCTGGGATGTGGAGTTCCCGGACGAAGGGCGCGTGGCTTTCGTGGCGCCGCACCGGCCCTGGCTGTTCCTGCCGCGCGCCGAGGCGCGGTTTATCGAGTGATCGGTCCGCGCGCGCGGTGAGCGGCAAGAGGCGAAAGCGAGAGGCCGGGCCCCGGACGCGGCCCCTCGCGTTCCGCGACATGTTTTGACCTGGCCCTGAGCCTGTGGACCGCGCAAACCCGGGGCGCGGGCCGGATGTCGCGATGGGGCGTCACGTTGCGCAATGGGTCCGGCCAGAAGCTGGAGGCGGCGCGCTATTCGTCCGGCGGCACGAGGCCGAGGCCGCGCAGGTAGACGCCGATGCCCGATTCCAGCAACTCCTCGGGTGGAAACGGGCTTGCCGTTCCGGGGGAGTTGCGGGCGAAGAGTTCCACGACACCGTGGCTGAGCGCCCAGATATGGGCCGAGAACATCGCGGGCGGCGGGCGTTTGCCGGGGGGGATATGCTGGCTGAGTTCGCTGGCGGCGCGTTCCAGCACGGCGCGGGCGCGGGTGGAGATGGCCGCCAGTTCGGGCGTGCGATTGACCGAGATGCCGCTTTCGAACATCGCGATGTAGTGGCCGGGAAATTTTCGGGCAAAGGCGAGATAGGCGCGGCCCGTGGCCTCGAAACTGGCCAGCGCCGAGGGCTGGCCGCTGTCATAGGCGTGCTGCATCAGATCGGCGAAGATCACATAGCCCTGGCGGGCGGCTTCGGCGATCAGGTCCTCGCGGCCCGCGAAGTGGCGATACACGGCCGCCGGGGTGACGCCGGCCTGCTTGGCGGCCTCGGAGAGGGTGAAGCCGGTGGGGCCCTTGGCCTCGATCAGTGCCAGTGCCGCCTCGACCAGGGCCTGGGCAAGGTTGCCGTGGTGATAGCCCCGTTTGGCCACGTCAGGACGCGGCCCAGATGTCGGGGCCGCCGCAGATGGTGGTGTCCACCGCGCCGATGGCCCTGGGGTCCTTGCGGGCATAGTCGATCCGGTCCAGCACATGCCGGACGGCGGCGAGGCGCGCGCGTTTCTTGTCGTCCGAGCGCACGATGGTCCAGGGCGCGGCCTCGGTATGGGTGCGGGCCAGCGTTTCGCCGATGGCGGCGGTATAGGCGTCCCATTTCCCGAGCCCCTCGACGTCGATACGGCTGAGTTTCCATTGTTTCAGCAGATCGCCTTCGCGCTTGAGAAAGCGGCGCAGCTGTTCGGCGCGGCCCACGTTGAGCCAGAGCTTCACCAGCGTGATGCCCTCGTCCACCAGCATACGCTCGAAATCCGGCGTCTGGTGGAAGAAATGCGCGCGCTGTTCGTCGGTGCAGAAGCCGAAGACCTTTTCGACCACGCCGCGATTGTACCAGGAGCGGTCATAGAAGACGATCTCGCCGCCCGAGGGGAGGTGGTCGATATAGCGCTGGAAATACCACTGGGTCTGTTCCAGTTCGCTGGGTTTCGACAGCGCCACGACACGCGCGCCGCGAGGATTAATGTTCTCTCGGAAGCGTTTGATCGTACCGCCTTTTCCGGCGGCATCGCGGCCTTCGAACACGATCGCGATCCGCGCGCCAGTCTGCTTGGTCCAGGCCTGGAGTTTCACCAGCTCGATCTGGAGCCGCGCGATTTCCTTGTCATAGACCTTGCGGGCCATGCGGTCGGAATGCGGATAGGAGGGGTCGAGTATGTCGCCCTTTTCACCGCGCATGACCGCGTTGCGCACCGCGTCGGGGGCCTGGGACCGGAAATAGGCGCTGATCGCGCCGTCGAAGGGCAGCTGCATGGGCCTCTCCTGCTTTTTCGGGCACTATGCAGGGTCAGGTGCCGGGACGCAATCCGGCGCGGGCCGCGGCGCGGTCGATGGCGGCGATGGTCGCGGCGGGATCGGCATGGTGGGGCATGTGGCCGATGCCGGGCAGGCGGGTGAGCCGCGCGTTGGTGAGCTGGCGTGCCAGCGGTTCGGAATGCACGGCCAGGGGCACGGTGGTGTCAGCGGTGCCATGCACGATCTCGACCGGCATGGTGAGGGTGGCGCGGTAGCGTTTGGACATCTCGACGATATGGGGCCGGAGCGTGCGGACCTGTTGGCCATTGGCGCGCAGCGACGCGCGCCGCAAGGTCAGGGGCGCGCCGATGTACTCGGCATAGCCCGCGGGCGCGGATTGCGGCGAGAACACGCCGGTCACGGCGCTGTCGACGCGCGATTGCGGCACAAGCGCCGTGATCAGCGGGACGGCGGTGGCCCCGCCGAGCGCCGAGCCGGTCACGTCATAGTAAAGCCCCAGATCACCGGGCCACGGGTTGGACACCGCCCCCAGAAGGACGATGGCGGCGGTCTCGTCCGGCTGGTTCAGGCCCCAGGCGAGCGCCACGGCGCCGCCGAAGGAATGGCCCAGAACGATGGGGTTGCGCACATCGAGCATTGCGGCGGCCTGCTGCAGGAGGGCGGCCTGTTCGAGCGGGCTTTCGCCGCGGGCATCGCCCGCACCGCCATAGCCCGGCAGGCGGTCGGTATAGCCCTGGCCCGGGCGGTCGAAGGCGATCACGCGGTAGCGCCCGGAGAGCCTGTCCGCCAGGTCGAAGGTGAAATCGCGCAGGTTGCCGCCCGCGCCGTGCAGCAACACCAGGTCCGGCCCCGATCCCCGCACCCAGACATGCACGCGGGTGCCGTCCACATCGACGAACTGCCCGATGGGCGGATAGCTGTCCTGCGCGGACGTCTCGCGTTTGAGGGCCAGACCGGAACAGCCTGCGACCAGCAGCAGCAGGCCGAGGGCGGGCAACAGGAGCTTGGCGGTCATGGCGTGGCCTTTCGGTCAGGTCACGTAGAAGCTAGGCCGATCTTGTCCAGGTCAAAGGGGCAGGTCTGATAAATCTCGTTGATCCAGTTGCCGTAGAGCAGGTGCGCGTGGCTGCGCCAGCGGTTCTGGGGCGGCTGGGCGGGGTCGTCCTCGGGGTAGTAGTTGCAGGGCACGTTGATGGGAGTGCCCGCCTTCACATCACGGTCATATTCCTGCTTGAGCGTGTCGCTGTCATATTCCAGGTGGTTGAAGATATAGAGCGCGCGATGCGCGGGGTCCTCGACCAGACAGGGACCGACCTCGTCGCTGTAGAGCAGCGTGGTGAGGCCCGGCGCGGCGTCGATCTCGTTCTGGCGCATCTCGGTCCAGCGGCTGACCGGGATCACGCAATCATCCGAGAACCCGCGCAGCAGCGGCGAGGCGGGCGCCATGTTGCGGTGCCGAAAGCAGCCGAACGCCTTGGCCCCCAGCATATGCTTCTTCACGCCGTGGAAATGGTTGATCATCGCCATCCCGCCCCAGCAGACGCCGAAGGTGGAATGCACATGGGTCTGGGTCCAGTCCATGACGGCGCGCAGTTCCTGCCAATAGGTCACGGCGTCGAACTCCAGGTGTTCGATGGGCGCGCCGGTGATGATCAGACCGTCGAATTTCTCGCCCGAGGCGGCCACCTGCGCGAACGGGCGGTAGAAGCTTTTCATATGGTCGGCGGCGGTGTTCCGGGTGCGGTGCTCGGACATGCGGATGAGGCTGAGCTCGATCTGCAGGGGCGTGGCGCCGATGAGGCGGGCGAACTGGTTCTCGGTCTGGATCTTCTTGGGCATCAGGTTCAGCAGACCGATCCTGAGCGGGCGGATGTCCTGGCGCGCGGCGTGATCGGGGTCCATCACCATCACACCTTCGCGCGTGAGCACGTCGAAGGCGGGCAGATTGGCGGGGATGGTGATGGGCATGAAACCGGGCCTCGTTGTTCGGAGCGGGTTATGTGGGACGATCAGGCCTGATTGTCCAGAGCGGCGGCGATCGCGTCGGTGAAATCGCCCGCACCGGCGATGCCGGCCACTGTGTCCGCGTTGAGCGTGACGCCCCATTTCGCCATCGCCTCGTAACGCGGCGCGCGGTGCCGGAGGGCGCGGGCATAGGTCCAGCGGATGAAGGCATCGGGGTCCACCTTGTCCGGGGCGCACCCGTGTTCGGCGAGATAGGCGTCCCAGGCACCGGCCAGGAATTCGGGCTGGTAGGCCATGGGTTTGGGCGCCCGGTCAAAGCGTTCGATCAGCTTTTTGGTGTGGGCATCGCTGCCCTGCAGATGGACCAGAAGGCAATGCGATGACAGCTCGGTCAGGAGCGGGTCGCCGGGGTCATTGCCATCCACCCATTCGCAGATCGACCCGCCGGTGTCGCAGATGAAATGCGGGTAGCCGTAAAGCCGTCCGGCGCGGTCGATGAAATAGCCGGTATCGTTCAGCGCCGCGATCTCGGCCTGGCGGAACTCTTCCTGGCGGCGGCGGTATTCGGCGATGGGCAGGCCGCCAAGGGTCTCGTCCCCCGGTTTGCCGAGATAGGTCGAGACCGGCGTAAGGTTGTCGAAGGTGATGTTCGAGCCGATATAAATGCTGTCGGTCAGCAGCAACTCGCGCAGGAACGGCACCCGCATCGCCTGCGCCTTGGCATTGTCGGCGATGCGTTCGCCCATGTAGCGGGTGCCGATGCGGTAATCTATGGAGTAGTGAAACCAGTCGCCCGCGCTGCGCAGCAGGTTCGACAGATAGGTCTTGCCCAGCCCCGACATGCCGAAGAAGAGCACACGTTTATGCGCAGCGTCGCGCCAGTCCCGAGCCGAGTTGTAGAGCATCATGCCGTCCCCTTTGAGCCCATGGGTAGCCAGTGCGGGGAAGGGCGTCAATTGCCCGTGCGCGGCACACGAAAACCCCGCCCGGATGAGGGGCGGGGTTCGCGTGCGCCCGGGCGGGCGGGCGTCAGAACCTGAAGCCGACTTTCATGCCGACGGCAATCGCGTCGTTGCCCGAGAAGTTGGCCACCGATGTGCCCGCCGAGCCGACGTCGAAATAGGACACGGCGGTGGTGATCTCGTAGCTCTCGGTTTCATAGGTCGCGGCAATGGCATAGCTCATGTAGCCGTCGGTGCCCGACAGGTTGCCCACCCGCTTGCCTTCCTGCTTTTCATAGCCGACGATGAACGCGCCGCTCCAGTTGTCGCTGAACTTGCGGCCGACCCCCAGCTTGTAGGTGATCACGTCCGAGGTGCCCGCGGCAATCGGGTTTGCCGGGAATTCGGGCGGAGACAGGTTGAAGGCGGTCCATTCGCGCCAGCGCACCGAGCCGAACAGCAGCGTGTTCGCGGCGATGCCTGTCTGGGCGTTGAGCGTCCAGGATTGCGGGATTTTCAGCGTGAAGCGGTTGCCCGAGTTGTCATAGAACTTGTGTTCGATCTCGGACTCGTAGGTCAGCGCCAGGCGCAGGGCGATGTCCGGTATCTCGTAGGCCGCACCCAGGATGTAGCCGAGCCGGTAATCCTTTTCGACGTTGAGGGTGTAGGGCGGGCCGACAAGCGTCTGGATCCGCAGGTTGCCACCGACACCCTGGTAGCGCAGGCCGCCATAGACACTGATCCGGTCCGCGACCTGGTACTTGCCCATCGCGGTGAAGGCGATCGAGGACAAATCGGCAAAGGAGCCGAAGAAGAAGGCCCCCGGCTGCTGGTACCGGACCGAGGCGCCGACGGGTTCGTTGATCACGAAGGCCAGGGCGAGACGGTCGTTGATCTGGGTTTTGTAGCCCATCGCAAAGCTTTGATACGCGCGCGTCATGTTGCCGGTTGCCCCGCCGGGGGCACCGTTGGACACGCCGCTGATGTCGGGGCTGACATGGGCTGCGCTGAATTCGAGATAGTTGCGGCCCTTCTCGAACAGAATCTGAGTGGGGTCGCCCTGGCGTTCAATCCCACCGGAATGGGCGGCGCCTGCGGCGAAAACTGCTGCGGAGGCAACAGAGAGTAGAGTGGATTTCATGGTTACGCTCCTCCAAAACCAATGACGGTCTCATTACCCATGTCGGCATTTTTCACAAATAATGACGCGGCGTCACGGCCGGTGGGTCGGCGCGCGACCCGCCGAAATGATACAAAATGGCCACATTTGGGCGAGTTTCAGGCGGTTTTTCGCGTTTCCAGCCAGATATTCACGTAATTGGCGGCAAAGATCACGACGGCGCCGAGGATGACGAACAGGTCGATCGGTTCGGAATAGAACATCATCCCGATCACCGCGATCAGCGGCAGCCGGGCGAAATCGACGGGCATGACCACCGTGGCCGGGGCCAGAGACAGCGCCGTGGTCAGGCAGAAATGCGCCACCAGCCCGCCCAGTGCGATAAGCACGACCCAGGGCAGCGTCGCCAGCCCGGGCAGTGCGATGTCGAGATCATAGCCGGCACAGATCACCCCGAACCCGGCCTGGAGTACGGTCATCCAGAAGAGGATGCAGGTCAGCGTCTCGGTGCGCGTCAGCTTGCGGGTGAACACGATGGACCCGGCAAAGCCCACCGCCGCCAGCGCCGCCGCCAGCACGCCGATGGAGGCCGTATCGGGCGAGGGCCGCGTGACGATCAGGATGCCGATGAAGCCGAGGATGGCCGTGAAGGCCCGCGACGGGGTGAGCCGCTCGCGCAGCACCAGGGGCGCCAGCAGGAGCCCCCAGAGCGGGCCTGTGAATTCCAGCGCAAAGACCTGTGCCAGCGGGATCACGGTGATGGCGTAGAACCACAGGTTCTGTCCGGCGAAGTGGCTCAGGTTGCGGATCATGTGGGTTCCGGGGCTGCGCCGCGTGATCTGGTGCAGGGTTCCGGCAAACCGCGCCACGAGGATCACGACGATCATGCCGATCAGCGAGCGGTACATCATGATTTCGAACGTATCGAGCTCGAAACTGACCGCGCGCCCTGCCACGGCCATGGCCGAGAAGGACACGATCGCGCCGATCATCCAGAGCGCTGCGACAAGAGGCGAGCCTTGGGTCATGGCGCAGCGTTACGGAGCGCGGCGCACGGGTGCAAGAGCGAATGCCGCAGTCATCGTCAAGTCGTTGAAAAAGCGGCAAACCGGGCGGCCAAGACATGTCATATATGACATGTCTTGAGTGGCGCGGGAATTGCACGAGTGACACGTTTGAAATGGCGGTGCGATAGAGTGCGCGGCGGAAAGTGACGAGCGTGGAATGCGGGTGGGTGCGGATGTGGTGCAGGCGGATGCACCCGCAGCCGGTCCCCCTGCAGGTCGCTTGCGGTACCGGGCGAACGGCTCAGTCGAGGGGCAGGCGGCAACATCCCGAGACAAAGCGGCGCGTGCCGCCGGACGACAAGAGCAGGTCGATACGCCAGGGATAGTCGCGGTCGCTCATCCCGTCGCTGCAGATGTCAGGCGCCAGGATCGCGTCACCCGATGCGAAAGGTCCCGAAAACCCGACCACCGCGGGACTGCCCAGCCGCCCCTCGGCCACCGAGACACCGGTGAGCGCCATGTCGTAATCCGCGGCCATCGCGTCCGAATACCGCGCGGTCGAACTGGTGAGATCAAGCGCCCAGAAAGGCTCGGTCCCGCCGCAGGTCAACCCCTGCGGCACACCCGATGCCCCCAGCCGCGGCACCGGATCGGAGGTCAGGAACCGCGTGGCGATCCAGCCGTTGCCCTCCTGCCAGACGATGCGGGCCCATTTGCCGGTCGGGTCCAGGCCCGAAACCTCGATGCCGCGCTGGTCATGCGCCAGGTCCCCGATGTCGGCGCTTCTGGCCGAAGGTGCCGCACGCACATTCAGCGTATCGTCCGGGGCCACGCCGGTGACGCGGTGATAGGTCGGTTCCGCCGCCGCCAGACCGGGCAGCAGCGCGAGGATCAGGGCCGGTATCAGATCGGGGCGCATCGCGCGTCAGCTCCAGTTGCGGATGATGAATATATCATGTTCGATGCGCCACTCAAAGCCCCGGGCACGCGCCCAGTCCACCAGGTAATCGAGCGACGGGTAGTCGGCAAAGGCACCGGTGTTGTGCACGAAGAGCCGCACATCGTCGATCAGGATCGTCAGCTTGCCGAATTGCGGCAGGCAGGCGGTGATCGTGTCCAGCTCCTGTTCGATCGGGCAATCGGTGGCCCCCTGAAAGGTGCTGCCGCCCGAGAAATGCCCGTCGAGCCAGAAGCAGACATCGCCCGAGAGGGTGGGCAGAAGTTCGGGGAACACCTCTTCGCTGACACCGTTCAGGACAGTGACATGGCTGCCCGCGAACTTGCGCGTCGCACGCTCGAAAAGCCGGGGCGCGGGTTCGATCGTGTAGACGCGTGGCGATAGGCCCGCCAGCACCTGCGTGGTCTTGCCCATGAAGGTGCCGGTCTCGATCCAGGTGGCACCGGGGATGGCGTATCTGGCAAAGAGCGCCTCCTTGACGAATTGCGGCGCATGGTCCGAATAGCCGCGCCTGCGCCAGCGCATCATGTCGAGTAGGCGGGTGGGCCAGGCGAGGATCGAAGTCATGACAGGTCCAGTCTGCTGAGGATGCGTTCGGCGATCATGTTGTTGAAGTCCGGGTGGTAATGCACTGTATCCACGTACATTTGTCCCTCGGAGCCGAACTCGGCGAGGTTCAGGAGCGTCGGGTCGGCGAGCAGGTCCGCGTTTTCGTGGATCAGCTCGTAGCCGCGCCCGCTGTTTACATGCTCGCCCAGGTTCAGCACGTCTGCCTTGACCAGCGAAGTGGAATGACCGGGGCCATAGAGAGGCACGGGTTGCAGGACGTTGACGATCTGGATGCCCAGCCGTTCGGCAGCGGCGCTGCGGACCGCCATGTTCGCCTCGAGGCGGGTGATCACACGGGCGAGGGCCGCGTCATCCCGCAGCAGGACCGACGCACGCTCGACCTCGGGGGCAAAGGCATTGAGCACGAGGGTGATCAGCCGCGACTGCCGCAGGGCGGCGGTGAGCCTGGACAGGGTGCGGGCGCTGTCGGGAAGCTCGAACGTATTGGCCAGTTCGTCCGAGAAGCCGCTCACGTCCGGAACCTCGTTGTAATAGAAATCGTTCAGCCCGTCGATGAAGACCACCGCGGCGGGCGGGTCGTACTGCGTAAGCAGATTGAGAAAGAGAATGCGCTCGATGGTCGAATAATAGGAGGCAACGCCGAAATTGAGCACCCTGTAGCCGGGCGTCATCTGGTCCATGTAGGCGGGGATCGTCTCGTCGTTCTTGACGCCGTAGCCGAATGTGGTGGAGCCGCCGAAGACCCAGATTTCATCGCGCCCGCCCCGGACGGCGCAATCGGTGCTGCCATTCACGTTGCAGCGCAGGCCCTGATCGGTGACGTTGACGAACTGGCCGTCGACGGGGCCGGATGTATACTCGACAAAGGGGCGGTAGACCGCCGACGTGGATTGCTCGCGGCCCACGATCAGATAGTCGCGCCAGTCCTCGCCATGCACGTCCTCGGTGGTAAACTGGCCAGCCGCCACATCCGCGGGGGTGGCGCCAAGACCGGTGACGCGCACCAGTGCCTCGAGAATGCCGAAAAGCGCCAGCGTCACCGCCAGCACCTTGACCGTGTCGGATTTCAGCAACCGCATCGGGCTATGTCCAGTCGATGATCTGATGTTCTATCAAGGGCTCGACCGTCTTGGATAAACAGTTTCCGGTTCGCATATACCATCACAGGCTCCGTCACGCGGCACCGCTCGGGACTTCACCGGGTGCTTCATTCTACTGGCGCGCACCCTACGTTCGGGACCTGCCGGTAAGCAATACGATTCATCACCACGCGGAGCCCGGGCAGATGGCGACCGGGAGCCGGCGCCGGCTTTCTGTTTGAGCTCCTGAGAATATCCTTTAGACAGAACCTCGGTAACGATGTGTCTGCGGGCGCGTCCTGGTATCGACCGTTACGGGGTTCGTGCGCAACGGAGGCTGGTTTTTCCGGCAAACCGGCCTTTGACATCTGCAAACACGCAGAAAGGACAAATCAAGGAATGAGCCCACTTGCCCAGTACATTGTCCTGTTTGCCTTGACGCTGGGGGCGGTGGGATTCGTCCTGTGCCTCTATGCCCTGGCCCGCGCAATCGGCCTCACACGCGACGAGCCCGGCAAGGATGTACCGGCCACCGCCGGATCGCTGTCGCGCGATCCGGTCTGGGTCCGGTATCACGCCAAATACTATGGCTATGCGCTGTTGTTTCTGGCGTTCGACATGGAAATGGCCTTCATGTATCCGTGGGCGGTTGTCTACCGCGAGGAGGGGCTGGTGGCGCTTCTGGACATGGGGGTGTTTCTTGCCGTTCTGTTCCTGGGGTTGCTCTACGGCTGGAGCCAGGGCGCATTGAGGCGGCAGGAATGATCGGGGCGCGGCCGGGGAACATGACGGTGCTGCAGCGGCTGGTCGCCGCCGCCATGTCGCGCGACATTCGCGGATTTGTCGTGCCGGGCCTGGATGTGGCGCGGGCGGCGGGACTTGACCTCGGGGCCGCCGGGCTGCACCTGAGCGCGTCGCCGCGCCATGCCGGCCTGCTTGTCGTGCTCGGCCCCCTGTCGGCGGATTTGGCGGAGGCTGCCAGCATTGCCTATGGCCAGATGCCGCGCCCTCGGGCCATTCTGGCGCTGGAAGCAGGCGATCTGGCACCGCTGCCCGACGCGGACGCGACCGGGCCGTTGACCCAGGCCGGTCTGGTTGCGGCCATGGGCGATGTGCGTGACATCATTGCAAAAGGCGCCTTCCAGCCGGAAGTAGAGGATTTTGCCCCCCCGGCGTTGCAGACCCGCACCCAATACACCTGTCCCATGCACCCCGAAATCGTCGAGGACGAACCCGGCAACTGCCCCAAATGCGGCATGACGCTGGTGCCACGTGAAATCGCTGCCTCGGGCCATGCCGGCCATGCCATGCCCGACCAGGAACATGAACCCCCCGCAAAGGCTCCAGCCGCAAAGTTGGCCGCAGATGACGGTCATGTTACGGCCGAGCATACCGGGCATGACGGCTGTCACGGTCAGGATCACGGCCACAGTCACGGGGATGATCACGCCGACCACGCCGCAGCGGATGCGCCCGCGCAATACACCTGCCCGATGCACCCGGAGGTGGTCAGCGACCAGCCCGGTTCCTGTCCGAAATGCGGTATGCACCTCGTCCCGGCGGAAGATGCGGGCAATCACAACGGCCATGATCAAAAAACTGCCACCGAAGCGCCCGCGCAGTACACCTGCCCGATGCACCCGGAGGTGGTCAGTGATCAGCCCGGTTCCTGCCCGGAATGCGGGATGCACCTCGTCCCGGTCGAAGGCGCAGGCGAACCTTCCGGGCATGGCCACCACGCCGCCGCCGAAACCCCGGCGCAATACACCTGCCCGATGCACCCGGAGGTGGTCAGCGACCAGCCCGGTTCCTGTCCGAAATGCGGTATGTTTCTGGTGCCGGTCGAGGAGAAGAGCGAGCATGGTGACCACGGTGGCCATGGCGGACATTCAAGCCAACCCGGTGGGGACGGCGGCCATGCGGGCCATGCCATGCAGGGCGAACCGGTCGACGGCATCGAGGCGCATTTCATGTCGATGGTCGATCTGACCCGCGACATGCCGGCCAGCGCGGATGGCCTGAAGATGGAGTGGGTCGATGTTCCGTTCGGTCCGTTCTTTCCCGGTCTGCCCGGCGGATTGCAACTGGACCTGACGCTGGACGGCGATGCGGTGGCGCGCGCGCGTGCCGGCAGCGCGGTCGGAACACGGGGCGCGCTGCACGAGGGCGCGACCTCTTGGGATGCCTTTGTCGACCGCCTTGCCGCGTTGTCGCCTCTCAGCCCCGTCGCCTATCGCCTGCTGGCCTGTCTGGCGCTGGAGAGGGCGGCAGGGCAAGGCGTGGAATCGGATATCGCCCGTGCCCGCATTGCCGCCGTCGAGCGCGAGCGGATGGCCAGCCATTTCGGCTGGCTGGCCGGGTTCGGGGCGCAATCCGGGTTTGGCTGGCTGGAAAAGCGCGCGGCGGCGTTGCAGTTGCAACTGCGCGCCGCGACACCTGCCGAAATCGCGGGCTTGGCACCCGACGTCACCGCTGTTCTGGCGCGGCTGCAACGCACTCCGCTGCTGAACGACAAACTGAAGGGGATTGGCCGCCTGACCGGCGACGATGTCATGTCCGGCCCCGTGGCGCGGGCGGCCGGGATCGCGCGCGACGCACGCAGCGACGATCCGGTCTATGCCGAGCTCGGGTTTGCCGCGCTGACACAGGCGGGCGGTGACGCGCTGGCGCGTCTGACGCAGCGCTGTGGCGAGATATTGCAGAGCCTAGAGTTGATCGCACGGGCGGGTGCCATCGCCTTGCCCGAGCCGCAAGACATTGGCGCGGCCTCGGGTGCGGGCGAAGCGGTGGTCGAGACCCCGCGCGGCCCGGCCCGGCTGAACCTGACACTGCACAAGGGCGCGGTTACGCAGGCGGAAATCGAAACACCCTCGGCTCTGGAGATCGCCTTGATCGCGCCTGTCGCGGAGGGGCGGGAACTGGGCGACGCGCTGACCGGTATCGGGTCGCTCGACATCAGCCCGTGGGAGGTGTCGGCGTGACGATCGTGATCGTGCTTTTGTCGCTCGTCGCGGGCGCATATATCATCGCCGTGCTGGAAAGCTGGGCGGTGCACGGGCGGTTGCGGCCCGCGCGGCCGGCGATCGCGGCGCTGGCGCTTCTGGGGCGCGAACAGCTGATCGCGCGCACGCCCGACCGGCTGTTTTTCGAGGCCGGGCCGGTGCTGTTGCTGGTGGCCGGGCTTCTGGCGGTGGCGGTGATTCCGCTGGCGCCGGGGCTGATCGTCACCGATCTGGCGACCGGTGCGCTGTTTCTCAATGCGGCGCTGGCCTATGTTCTGGTGGCGCTGATCATGGCCGGATGGGGACCGAACGGTGCCTATGGGATGATCGGCGGGTGGCGGTTTCTGGGGCAGTTCGTGGCCTATGCGATGCTGATCGTGATGCCGATCACCGCCGTGGCGATGCGGGCGGAATCGCTCTCGACCGTGGATATTGTCGCGTCCCAAAACGCCCTGTGGAACATCGCCTATCAGCCGGTTGGTTTCGTGCTGTTCGTGGCCGCCGCCCTCGGGCTTTGCTGGTTGCCGCCACTGGACCTGCCCACGGCACCGGGCGATCTGGCCGGCGGGGTCGAGGCCGAATATACCGGCGCGCGCCTTGCGGTTCTGCGGCTGGCGCGGATGGTCCTGATCCTGGCACTGGCCGGGGCGATCGTGACCTTCTATCTGGGTGGCTGGCTTGGTCCGTGGTTGCCCGCCTGGGCGTGGAGCGGCCTCAAGATCCTGATCGTCGCGGGCCTGATGGTCAGCGCCGGGCGACTGGTGCCACGGGTCCGCGAAGCGCGCTATCTGGAACTGAGCTGGAAGCTTGGCATCCCGCTGGCGCTGGCGAATATCTTCGTCGTCGGCGTCATCGCGTTGGTGGTCCCGATATGACCCCGCAATTGGTTTTCCTCGTGTTTTTCGGCGGTGCCGCCGTGTGGTTCGGCATCGTCGTCTTCCGCACCCGTTCGATGGTCCGTTCGGCACTGGCGCTGCTCTTCTCGCAGACAGCCGTGGGGCTGATGTTTCTGGTCATGCAGGCCGAGTTTCTGGGTGTTCTGCAGATCATGATGATGGCCACCGAGATGAGCGTGATGGCGATCTTCATGGTGATGTTCATGATGGACCCCGGCGGCATGGGCAAGATGGACATGACGCATCAGAAGCGCCTGTCGCTCTGGGCTGGGGGCGTCGGGCTGGTTGCGGCGCTGGCGGTGATCTGGCTGTCCGAATGGGGCCCGCCGGGTCTTGTGGTTCCGGGCGCGGCTGAACAGACGGCAGAACTTGGGCGCGAAATTCTGGGGCGGTCCATGTTCATCTTTGAATCGGCGGCCCTGATGATCCTGACGGCGATGGTGGCCGCGACCATGGTGGCCATTGCGCCCGGACAGGGGCGCCAGCGATGATCCCGGAGTTGATAATCGCCCTCAGCGCCGGGGCACTGATGTTCGGCACCGGGCTTTACGGCGCGCTCAGCCAGACCAATCTGGTGATGATCATCATGGGGGTCGAGCTGATCCTTGCCGCCGCCCTGGTCAATCTGGCGGCCTTCTGGCGGTATCTGCATCCCGACGTGATGTCGGCGCAGATGTTCGTGCTGATCGTCATGGCGGTGATGGCCGTGGAAATGGCCGTCGGCTTTGGCATCGCCATCGCCCGGTTCCGGTCGCGCGGGTCGGTCGAGATGGAAGAAGCCCGCGAGTTGAAGGGATGACGATGCTGGTGCTGACCCTGCTTGCCCCGCTTCTGGCGGCACTGGCGATCCTGGGCTTGCGCCGTGCGCCCGAGGGGCTGGCGCTGGCCGGGGCGGCGTTCGGCCTGGTCGGAGCGGTGGGCCTTTTCGTTGCCGTGGCAGGTGGCGGGACGGTGGGCCTGGTGCTGCCCTTCCTGCCCGCGTTTCCGATCCGGCTGATCGCTTCGCCGCTGACCGCGACGCTGTCGCTGGTGGTTGCGACAGTTGCCGGCATGGTGCTGATCTATGCCCTGGGCTACATGCGCAAAGACCCCGAGCGGGTGCGCTTTTTCGCCACCATGCTGCTGTTCGTGACCGCGATGCAGGCGCTGGTGCTGGCGGGTGACTGGATCACGCTTCTGGCGGCGTGGGAGATGATCGGTTTTGCCAGTTACCTGCTGATCGGATTCTGGCACGGGCGCGCGGGCGTGGCCAGCGCGGCGACGCGGGCGTTCCTTTATACGCGCAGCGCCGATCTGGGGCTTTACACTGGCGCTTTCGTGTTGATCGGCGTGGCGGGCACTTCCGAGATTTCCGTCACGCTTGCCACCACGGGCACGCCTGCGCTGATCGCCGGGCTGTTGCTGCTGGTCGCCGCGATGGGCAAGTCGGCGCAGGTGCCGTTGCAGGACTGGCTGATGCGCGCCATGGCCGGGCCGACGCCGGTCTCGGCGTTGCTGCACTCGGCGACACTGGTCGCGGCAGGGGCGATCCTGCTGATCCGCACCGCACCGATGCTGCCCGGTGGGGCGCTGCTGGCGGTTGGCATTGTCGGTGCCGTGACGGCGGTGATAACCGGGCTGATCGCGCTGGCCGAACGCGACCTGAAACGGCTGCTCGCGGCATCCACCGCCAGTCAATACGGGCTGATGCTGGTGGCCGTCGGGGCCGGTGCGCCGGTTGCGGCATTGCTGCACCTGATTGCCCATGCGGCGATCAAGAGCGCGCTTTTTCTGGGTGCAGGTGTCTTTCAGCATGACCGCGACGGCACCGGGCTGGAGGCGCTGGCCGGGGCAGGGCGCGCGCGCCCCGGCATCTTTGCGGGCTTTGCCATCGCCGCGCTGGCGCTGGCGGGCATCCCGCCGCTGGCCGCGTTCTTTTCCAAGGATGCGATCCTTGCCGCCGCGCTGGACAGCGCCGCCTCGCCCTGGCTGTTGCCGCTGGCGCTGGCCGGTTCGGTGCTGACCGGGGCCTATATGGGCCGGGCGCTGAACGTGCTGTGGGATGGGGACGCGGGGCCTGCGAGAGCGCCGGTGCCGTTCATGGCCATTGGCATGGGCGTTCTGGTGGCGCTGGCCGCCACGCTCGGCTTCGGGTTCAAACCGCTTGAGGCGATGCTCGGTGCGCACCTCCCCGAGCCGGGATGGATCGTGCCCGCAATGGGGCTGGCGGTGGGCCTCGGCGGGCTGGCGCTGGGCTGGGCGCTGGAGCCCGCGCGGTTGCTCGGCCCGCTGCTCAACCCGGCGCGGAACGGCTTTGCCGTTACCGGGGGCATGGATGCGCTGGTCGCCCGCCCCGCCCTGGCCGTTGCCGCCGCTTGCGAGGTGTTCGAGCAGCGCCTGCTGGCCGCACAGGTCGGGCTGATCCGCGGGGTCGGCCTTGGGATGGCGCAGCTTGCGGACCGCGCCGATGCGGCACTTTTTGCCCTGTCGCTCTGGATCGGGCGGCAATCCATGCGGCTGGGAGCGGCCACAAGGTTTACCGACACCGAGGGTATCGATGCCGCCATCTTCGGGTTTGTGCGGCGGATGATTGCGGCCGGTGGCCGGGCCCGCCGCCTGCAAAGCGGTTTTATCCATCGCGAACTGGCACTGACATTCGCCGGTATCGCTGTTGTCGTCGGCGTTCTTCTCGCGGCACCCCTTTATTTCTGAGGAGATTGCACCATGCCCCTTCTGACCCTAGCCACCTTCCTGCCGATCCTGGGCGGGCTGGCGCTCATGGCGCTGCCGAACCAGTCGGCCCGCGTGGCACACGGGATGTCGATTGCGGTGACGGGGCTGGTGTTCGTGATCACGTTGGTGATCTGGTCGCGCGGCATCGTGCCGGGCGGTTTTGCCCAGATCGAGGAGATCACCTGGATCGCGGCCATTGGCGCCGCCTACCGGCTGGGGCTTGACGGGCTGAGCCTGCCCTTGGTGCTGCTGACCTCGCTGCTGTTCTTTCTGTCGGCGATCTATTCGGCGCGGATCAGCGACCGCGCGGCCTCTTATGTGGTGCTGATGCTGATGCTGGAAACCGCATCGCTGGGCACGTTCATGGCGCTGGACGGTTTGCTGTTTTACGTCTTTTTCGAGGTCTCGCTGGTGGGCATGTATTTCATGATCGCGGGCTGGGGCTATGAGGATCGCCAGCGCGCGGCGCTGATGTTCTTTCTCTATACGCTGCTGGGGTCGCTGCCGCTGCTTTTGGCGATTATCGGGCTGTATCTGAGCAGTGGCACATTCGACATGCGCGCCTGGATCGACGCGCCGCCGCTGACGGGGATCGCCGCCATGCTGGCGCTGATCGCGATGCTGTTCACATTCGCCGTCAAGATCCCGGCCTTTCCGGTGCATACCTGGCTGCCTGCCGCCCATGTGCAGGCGCCCACGGCGGGCAGTGTGATCCTCGCGGGTGTGATGCTGAAATTCGGCACCTACGGTCTGGTGCGCTTTGCCCTGCAAATGACGCCCGAGGCCTTTGCGCAGGCGGCTCAGGTGATCCTGGCCTTTGGTGTGGTCAGCGCGCTTTACGGAGCGTTTGCGGCACTTGCGCAGTCGGACCTCAAGAAGATGATCGCCTATACCTCGGTCAACCACATGGGCTATGTGGTGATCGGCGTCGCGGTGGCGGCGCTGAGCCTCGATCCACGCATTCGCGTCATCGCGCTGGACGGGGCGACCTTGCAGATGGTCAGCCACGGTCTTGTCACCGGCGCGCTGTTCTTTCTGCTTGGCATGTTGCAGGACCGCGCCCACACCCGCGACATGGGCGAATTCGGCGGGTTGCTGGGCCGGGTGCCATGGCTGGGCTGGGCGTTCATCCTGTCGGCCTTTGCCTCGCTCGGGCTGCCGGGGCTGGCGCATTTTCCGGCAGAGTTTCAGGTGTTTCTGGCAACGCTCAATGCGGCACCCTGGGCGATCATCGCGATCCTCGCGATCGTGGTGACGGCGGGGCTGTATCTGCGGGCCATCGCGGCCGTTTTTCTTGGAGAGAAAAGCGGGAAATGGGCCGAGATGCCCGATCTGGACCGTCGCGAGAAGCTGGTGATCGTGCCGCTTTTGGTCCTGACTATTGTGGTTGGTGTGTCCCCCGGCTGGCTGATCGACATGATCCACACCACCATGGCAAGCCTGGGCTTCTGATGGGGCGCGATCTCTCCTTCCTGCTTCCGGAGCTATTGCTGGCCGGTGCCGCCATGCTGATGATCGTGGCCGAGATGGTGCGCGCGGCGCGTCTGGTGCTGGTCATCGGGCTGGCGGGGCTCGTGGCGGCGACGCTGCTGACGCTGCCGGTGCTCGATGCCGGAACATCCGTGTTCAGCGGCACCTACCGGATCGACCTGATTTCGGGCTGGGCCAAGATGATCCTGCTGCCGGGCACGGCGCTGGCGCTGCTGATGGCGCGCGCCGAAATTGCAGGACAAGAGCGTGAGGGCAGTGTCTATTCACTGATCGTTCTGGTCACGCTGGGTGCGCTGATGCTGTCGGGGGCGGGCGACATGATGGTTATCGTCATCGGCGTTGTAATGACAGGCCTTGGATCATTCGCGCTGGTGGCCTATCCGCGCGACGATGCGGCCACCGAAGCAGGGATGAAATACCTCGTCTTCGGGGCGGTTACGGGATCGGTGATGATCTACGGGCTGACCTTCTGGTTCGGAGGTGCCGGGTCGACACTGTTTTCCGAGCTGGGCCAGCTTGAGAACAGGCCGCTGATTGCCATCGCGGGGCTGGTCGCGGTGATCATCGGGCTGGGCTACAAGGCGGCGTTGGTGCCGTTCCATTTCTGGGCACCGGACGCATATGACGGCGCGCCGGTCTCGGTCGCGGCCTACCTGTCGGTCATCACCAAACTCGCGGCGTTCCTGGCATTCGCGCAGGTGCTGCGTGACATGCCGGTCCAGAGCGGCTGGCCCGTGGTGATCGCGCTGATCTCGGCCGTGACCATGACCTACGGCTATCTCGTGGCGCTGGTGCAGACCAATCTGGTGCGGCTGATCGCCTATTCGTCGGTCGCGCAGTCGGGGTATTTTCTGCTGGGCATCGTGGCGCTGGGTGTCAGCCCGCTTGCGGTTCCCGGTCTGATTGTTCTGGGGGCGGCCTATGTGGCGATGAACCTGGGGGCATTTGCCATTGTGATGGTCGCAGGGCGCGATCTAAACGACATGACCGGCTTTGGCCGCTCCCGTCCGTGGCTGGGCGTGGCGATGGTGGTTTTCCTGTTGTCGCTCACCGGTATCCCGCCGCTTTTCGGGTTTGTCGGCAAGGTCTATCTGTTCACCGCGACCGTCGAGGCGGGGTATCTGTGGCTGGCGGTGATCGGTATCCTCAACAGCGTGCTGGGGCTGGGCGTGTATCTGCGTATCGTGGTGCCGATGTACCGGCCCGCGCCGGATGGCGGTGAGATTGCCGAAAAACCGCTGCCCGGAGCACTTGCCGCTGTCATCGGAGTCGCAGCCAGTGTGACGCTCGGCATGGGTTTGTTCGCAGGCATCCTGCCAGGGTGATGTCCAAATCGGCGCGCGGATCGAAATTTTTCTGTAACGAAGATGTCTTGATCTCGTCCAATAGACATACCCCTAGTGTCAGGAGGCCCAGATGGACCACAAGACCGCAAGAACCGACCACACTCCGAAGGACGCCGAAAAAGCCGGAGGATGCTGCGGCGGGCATAAAGCCAGCGACGATGCCGATGCGCGTCCCGAACCTCAGGCAGAGGCCAAGAAGCCGGTTGCCAAATCGGGAGGCTGCTGCTGCGGCTGAAGCCCCGGGAAGCGCCTGAAACCCATCGCCACAGCCGGACGCGGGCGACAGATATGCGTTATGATGCATGTGTCGCCTGGCGGGCTGGCTGTTGTTTTTGCGAGCCCCACCCGGGAATGGCCGGGCGCGGGGCACGACCCTTGCCGGCCGGGGCCGTGGCCGCGCCTGGTATCTGCGCCGCGTGACCGCGGTTCCGGTGACGCCGACCTTCACTCCATCGCCACTTATCTCTATGTTTGCGCCAGCACAGGCCTGGTCTGAGCGACCTCTCTTGCGGCACCTTCGCGCCCGCGGGCACCGGACCGGGCAGACGGGCAACCGGATATGTGCAATATCTGCGGCAAACCGAACATGAAAGCGTATCAAATGGATCATCAACATGGTGGCGACACCGAAAACAAGGGCTCGATCAGCCTGAGCGGCGGGGTGGCGATGGGCACCGGGGTCATGATCGGCGCCGGGATTTTCGCCCTGACGGGCCAGATCGCGCAGCTGGCTGGCCCGCTTTTCCCGCTTGCGTTTGTCGCGGGTGCCATTGTCACCAGTTTCAGCGCCTACAGCTATGTCAAGATGTCGAACGCATGGCCGTCCTCGGGGGGCATCGCGATGATCCTGCAAAAGGCTTACGGGCCGGGCGCGATTGCGGCGGCGGCGGCGCTGTTGATGGCGCTGTCGATGGTGATTTCCGAGAGCCTTGTCGCGCGCACCTTCGCCACCTATGTGCTGCGGCCCTTTGACATTACCGGCGGTCCACTGGTGCCGGTTCTGGCCGTGGGCGTCATCCTGTTCGCCTTTCTGGTCAACATCGCGGGCAGCCGCTCGGTCGGGCTGTTGTCGCTGATCATGGCCGTTCTCAAGATCGGCGGTATCGCGCTGTTCGGGATCGCGGCGCTGTGGGCCAGCGGGTTTCAGTTCGCCGCCGCGAGCGAAGCGTCCGCCGGATTTGATGCAACCGGGTTCATCGCCTCCGTGGCTCTGGCCATTCTGGCGTTCAAGGGGTTCACCACGATCACCAACAGCGGCGGTGAGATCACGGATCCCCACCGCAATGTCGGGCGCAGCATCATGATCTCGATCGCGGTCTGCGTTGTCGTCTATCTGATCGTGGCCTTCGCGGTCGGATCGAGCCTGACGATAGACCAGATCATCGCGGCCAAGGATTATTCGCTGGCCGAGGCCGCCCAGCCCGCACTTGGAAACGCGGGGTTCTACCTGACCGTCGCGCTGGCGGCGGTGGCGACGGTGTCGGGTGTTCTGGCCAGCGTGTTTGCTGTGTCGCGAATGCTGGCCATGCTCACCGACATGGACATGATCCCGCATCGGCATTTCGGCATGTCGGGGCCGATCCGCAGCCACATGCTGGTCTATACGGTGGTGATCGCTTCTGCCCTGGCTGTGTTCTTCGATCTGACGCGGATCGCGTCGCTTGGGGCGTTCTTTTATCTGGTGATGGACATGGTCGTTCATTGGGGGGTTTTGCGCTATTTGCGTGAAGACGTAGGCGCAAGGGCAAGCGTTATCATCCTGGCGCTGGTCTTTGATGCGGCCGTGCTTGCCGCCTTTACGATCATGAAGCTGGGAACCGATCCGGCGATTGTTTTTTACGCGGCGGTCGCCATCTCGTTGGTTTTTGGTTTTCAGCGCCTATATCTCTCACGTTGGACGGCACCGGCAGAAACATGAGAGGTCGATAGGGAATGACAAAAGAGGTTGAGATGACGGCAGAAAAACTGAATTTGAAGACCTGGTGGGTCCGCCACCTGGTCGTGATTGTGGTGGCGGTGATCGGAACGGCGCTGTTCCTGTATAGCCGCGCCGAATGGTCCCCGATGCATCGCTGGAACCGGGCGGTGGGTGACATGTCGCTGGTGCTTGTCGCTGTGGCGATGGCACTGGGACCGATGTCGCGATTGTGGCGCAACTTTGTGGGCTGGGTGCCCTATCGCCGCGAGCTGGGGATCTATGCGATCATCCTGGCGCTGATCCATTTCATTATCATTCTGATTGGCTGGGTCCAGCTTGACCTGATGCGCCTGATCGGGTTCGAGTTTCACCCGGGCCTGCAACAATACGTCATGGTGCAGCACGGTTTCGGGTTGGCCAACCTGGTGGGCGTGCTGGCGCTGCTCTACGGGGCGATCCTGGCGGTGACATCGAATGATCGCAGCCTCAAATGGCTTGGCAATTCGGTTTGGAAATTCGTGCAGCAGGGAACCTATGTTCTGTGGTGGCTGTCGGTCGTTCATACCGCCTATTTCCTGTTCATGCACTTTCTCGACTACCACCGCCAGACGCCCGAGCCGAACTGGTTCCAGTGGCCCTTTGTCGGGATGGTGACAATCGTGCTGGTGCTTCAGATTGCGGCGTCGCGGGCGACCTGGCGCAACGCACGCAACCGCGTCATGGCTTAACCGCCTGCGATCCGGCGTGCGTGCGAGAGCGCGGACGCCGGGCCGCGAAGTGTCATTGCATTGCCGGATCGGACCCCTTGGTATCCTTCACCGGGGCGGGTCGTCGCTGTCGGTCTGACGCGGCGTCGGCCCCGGTTTTGGTGGTGCCGCCTGATCGCGGGGCTGCCCGGCGTCCTGCGGAGTGGCGCATGGCGGCCAGTCCCATAGCCGGTTCATCATCGCGAACAGAAAGGCTCCCGACCAGGCAATGAGCAACAGACCGTTCAGCGCCTCGACCCCTGTCAGAAACCGAAGATGGCCCTGCGGGAAAATATCGCCCAGGCCGAGGGACGTATAGCTGACGGCGGAGAAGTAGAAATAATCCAGCGCCGTCGCAACCGGTTCACCGGAAAAGCCGCCCAATTGCAGAGCCCGGTGCCCGACGCCAAAGGCGGCCGCATAGATGACAATCGCACCGAAGTGGGCGGCAAACAGGATCAGGACCGCCAGCATCACGCGATTGAACCGGCGCAACGGCACTCTTGCCATGCTGCCCGATACCCATCGCATGACCGACAGATGCACCCAGGTGCTGGACAGGACGGCGGCGGACGCCAGAAGGATTGAATACAGCAATGGAATGCTCCTGATCATGGGAGGCTGCGTGCCACCCGGATCATATCAGATACGCGCCGGGGTCCGCCACTCGGTCAGGTGTCGCCGGGAGCCGGCTTCAGGCAAAGAGCATCGGGCACTCGCGGGCGCATTTGTTGCGCAGGATGATATAGATCAGGTGCAGCGTCCCGAGACCCGCCAACAGACAGAAGAACGAGATATAGGCATAGCGCAGCAGCAGGATGTCGACGACGACAACCGCGATGATGGTGCCACCGAAAAACCGCATGTGCAGATAGCGCGACATCAGTGGCGGCACGATGATCAGAAAGAGATAGATGACATAGGTCATCCAGCGCGGCATCATGTAGTCCAGCAGCATCGTGCCTTCATAGGCCAGTGAGTCCCGGTTGACGGTGACCTCGACCCAGTCGGGATTGATCACATGCGGCACGTAAAGCAGCAGCCCGAACACGATCCCGATCGCCGCGAAGGCCAGGAACAGTTTCTTGCGCGGGCTGTCGGGCGGCTCCAGCACATAGACGGAAATCGGTATCCAGATCGGCCACATGAACCATGTGAAAAAGATGAAGCCCATCGCGCCCCAGAGCACGGTGAACGGATCGCCGGTGTTGACGCCGACCCAGACATTGCCTTCCATGAATTGCTGAATGCCCGCAAAGAGCGGCATCAGCGCGACCGGAAGATAGCGCCAGTTGATCTGTGTTGCTTTCCAGGTGGCGAACGCACCGCCTCCGACGAGAAAAACGCTGGCTGCAAAGCTGACTTCGGCCGACAGACACATGGTGTGAGCCTTTTCTTCGGGCGGGCTGTGTGGAGTGGCGCCCGCCCGCTCTCGGGCACCGACTGTGCTGCATCAGGTTGCCGTTAAATGCCCCAGGCGTAATCCGGTACCCGGCCAAGATTTATCGAAACCTCGCCGAGCCCCTCTATGTTGTCAAGCGCCACCCGGGCGGCGTCTTCCTCGGCATCCGATCCGGCAAGGCCCCAGACATCCACGCGCCCGCCCTCGACGACGACATTGAGGTGCACGGTATTCAACCCCGGCACCTGGGCCAGCGCCGCCAGAACGATCGCGCGGATTTCGCGGTCGCTGGCGGACCGATCAAGTGCGACTGTCGGGACACTTGCCAGGGCCTGCATCAGGTTGGCGCGGCTGACGAGCCCGACGATCCTGCCCTTGTCGACGACCGGAACCCGCTTGATCCGTTTTTCCTCGAGCAGCCGGGCAATTTCCGCGACGGGCGTTTCAGGGGAAACGACCTCGACCTTGCGGGTCATGATGTCCCCGGCGTGGCGTCCACGCATTGCGATGAAATCCTGGGCCGTATTGTCGGACCCCGAAAACAGCGACAGCCACCAGGATTTGTTGGTCTTGCCGGCCCCTTCGACCCGGCGCATCAGGTCGCCTTCGCTGACAATGCCTATGAGGGCCCCGTCATCGTCCAGGATCGGCACCGCGCTGATGTGATTTTCCATCATGAGCGCGGTGATCTGATCAACCGTGGTATCGGCGGCAGCGAATATGACGTCTTTCGTCATGATGTCCTGAGCTTGCATTTCAGTCTCCTTCCTTGTGTTGAATTCAGCAATGCGCCTGTCACATTGGCGGGGCGCAAGTCTCAATCATGGGCCACGCCCAGATTTTCGGCCTCGAAATGTTCCATCACGTCCTGAATGTCCTCGGGGATGTCGGCGCGCGTGAATTCCGCCTGTTCCCGGGGATCGTGCACGAAGGCGATGATGTCGGCCAGGTCCGACCCCGACATCAGGATCGCATAGCCCAGTTCTTCGCGCTGCATCATCACCATGGTTTCGGCGCCGCGCCACATGTTGGCGGCAAATTCGAACGGGTTCATCGGCTGGCTCATGAGTGCTGCGTCCAGCCTGGGGGCATCCCTGCCGCCGACTCCGTTCACGGAATGGCAGACGACGCACCCTTTCGAGGCGAACAGAAACCGTCCGTTGGCGGCATCCATTGGCGCAAGGACGAGCCCGGCCGCCGCCGTGCCATCCGGCCCGCCCTTGGAATGGGCATCAGCCCGAACCGGCGTGCCTGCCGATACCAGGGCGACCGTTGCGAGGGCCGCACCAAGAGCCGCGGCTCTGACTGCGCACATCTTCAATGTCGTTCCTTTCGCTCCGGGCCTTTCGCTCCGGGTTGGTATTTTCCGGTCCGGCGGTGTCCGGCATCCGCAGGCGTCACCGGTCCGGTCCCTGTTCCGAAACACAGGTGCCGGCGGTTCGGTTCATGATCCCGGCGGCGTCCTGCAATCGTCCGATGCCGGCCATCCCGCCGGCTGCGGCGAAGGCTGCGGCCGCGGCCAGTTTCGGCGCCATCGACCCCGCGGGGGCATCGAAATTCAGGGCGTCCTGCGGTGACAGCCATGACAGTTTCGTGGCCTTTTCGGTCCCGAAATCCCGGTAGACCGCCTCGACGTCCGTCAGAAGCAACAGAACATCCGCACCCAGCGATCGGGCGAGCAGGGCGGTCGAGGCGTCCTTGTCCACCACCGCTTCGATCCCGGTCAGGCTGCCATCGGCCTGCCTGATCACCGGGATGCCGCCGCCACCGGTGCAGATGACCACGACGCCGGCCTCCAGCAACAGCCGGATGACGCGGGTATCGGGGA